>ENA-ORXM01000029-ORXM01000029.1-marine-metagenome-genome-assembly--contig:-NODE-29-length-264715-cov-21.701082_pt1 | contig 264715 bp, 222 predicted proteins | sample MGYA00237867_ERZ511480 | MGnify/ENA primary metagenome ERZ511480 (study PRJEB26309, sample SAMN06266103) | marine metagenome | isolation source: Algal blade | place: United Kingdom:Sidmouth, United...
AGGTGAGCTAGAGGCACAAACAGCCTTCAAAAAAACTTCCTAAGTGTAAAGCAGAACTAGAGCGACGCTATCCAGATATAGAACTAGGTTCGAGATATTTCAGTTTAAACATGACATTAGTCGGTGATTTCAGCTCAAAGGGTATGATCGCTCTTCGGATTAATTAATCTGAGATTAATTGCAATCGGGTTAGGCGAATAGTTAGTGCCTGAACACTTACTGAGACTGTGCAGAATTTTGTGTAAGCGGTCTAGAATCCTACAAACAAAGGAGACCGCACCATGCCTCGCAAGAAGAAAGAATCGAACCGCATCGATAACTTGCTCGACGAACTACTAGAGGATTGCCATAGCCCAGAAGATATTCTGGGCGAAACAGGCCTGATGAAGCAACTCAAAAAGCGTTTAATCGAGCGTGCCCTAGCCGGTGAACTCACCCATCACCTCAAATGTGAAGCCTCAGACGAGGACACTTCACCCAATAGTCATAACGGCAGTTCAAAGAAGACCGTCCAGTCCGATGATGGCGAATTGGAGCTATCGATTCCCAGAGACCGCAACAGTAGCTTCGCGCCTATGTTGGTGCCGAAGCACCAGCGCCGCATCGCCGGACTCGATGAGAAGATACTGACGCTCTATGCCAGAGGCAACAGTACCCGTGACATCAGCGCTCAACTCGAAGAGCTTTATGGCGGTGCAAAGATTTCAGCAGCCGTCATCAGCGAGGGTGCTTCGATTTAAGCCAATGTCAATATGTAGCGATTTTAAGGAGTCTCCAATGACCAAAACTAAAGAAGCCTTTCGCGTCAAAATCGATGCTCAGTCTTATGAAGTTGCCGATCCAGTGATCACGGGACTTCAGCTCCTAGACGCTGCTGCAAAGCGCCCGTCAGACGAATACCTCATCTTTTATCTCTCTGATGGGCAGCTTGAAGAAATTCGTTTGGATGAGACTATGGATCTAGGGGAGCGAGGAATTGAGAAGTTTATTACGTGGCGTAGCGATCTGTCATTTCGCTTTGCTATTGACGGACGTCGGTTCGAGTGGGGGGCTCCATTAATAACTGGCTTGAAGCTCAAGCAGCTCGCAGGAGTTGACCCTCAAGCCACACTCCGTAGGCTTGAGGTCAGAGGTGGAGAAGACCGACCGGTCGAAAATATTGAGCGATTCTTCACTGGCAAGAAAACCACGACGGAGGGGTAGATCATGACTTTTTTACACGATTTGGAAGGTTAATTGTTGGGCTGTGATAAAACCAAGATAAGTCGTGCATCGCCAAGTAGAGTTATGTTTCCGTTAGTCGGCATTCCCCAAACCATTGCTAGTCATCTAGCATCCTATCGCCAGGTGTTTTGTCGGGAAGCGGGTTTTGCCCATGTTTGTCGTATATCAGTGGGTTGCTCTTAAGCCCGAATAAAACCCTTCATAGGGCTATTCTCTATTGTGGTAACGTTGGCCCATCAGTGGCAATCGACCCAGGGCTTTGACCTACCGAAAGCAGCTTGGTATCACAAAAAAGTGCTGATTTCGCTGATGCTTTGGCCTTAGTTCGGAAATAATTATGGACACTACAGACTTTTCAGATGTCAGAAGCAGAGGTTGGCATCGTTAAAGTACCAAGGCCGCTATTTGATAGCTGGTCTGCTTTACTCTGTTATGCCGCTTGATGGATAAAGTCGAGCTAAGGTCCTTTTAAGGAATAAATCGTCGCTTGAAGTATCTACCAAGTAAAGTTTTTAGGCTTATTTTTGACACAAATCGTTTCAGTAACTCTATTAACCCCAGTTCTTCAATGTGAGAAACCGTTTGATTTCATGAACAGTTTAAACAAATGTCTTTAGTTCCCTTGACAGCGTTCCCTTTGCTTCAGGATGGTGTCGTCACCGTAACCACTTTGCTACTGGCGCTGGCTTGGTTGCGAACAGTGGATATATTAGCAGTGCGAGGATGGCTAGAGCAAAAACTGAGTCGCAAGATTATCCACATAGGTACAGGACCCTTGTTTATACTATGCTGGCCCTTCTTCAGTCCCACACCTGAGGCCAAGTACTTTGCGGCCTTAGTACCACTAGCAATCACAGTACAGTTTGTAGGAATTGGTTTGGGTCTGTTCAAAGACCCCGAGGCTGTGCAGGCGATGACCCGTACGAATAATCCTCAAGAAATCCTGAAAGGGCCACTTTATTACGGACTAGTTTTTGTTCTCTGCACAATCATATTTTGGAGATCTTCACCTATAGGAATACTGGCATTAATGATGATGTGCGGTGGTGACGGACTAGCCGATATTGTCGGTCGGCGGCTAGGTGTTCACAAGCTCCCTTTTAATATTGAGAAAAGTTGGGCCGGATCGGTAGCTATGTTTCTGGGAAGTTTTCTATTCGCATTTAGCTTTCTCAGCTTGTTTAATACTTTGGACTATCTACAGCCTCATTTGGATTTGACTGTGGCGGTAGGAATTGTGGCTGCGATCGCATTCATTACTACTCTAGTCGAAGCCCTTCCCTTCCGAGATATTGACAATCTCACCTTGACGGGAGTCGCTGTCGCTCTAGGACTTTGGTGGTTTTAGGTATGATTTTGGTGATTTTAGGAGCGAGTTGAGATCGGCACGTCTTCTGGAGAAGGTAGGGGTTGAGTCTGAGCGAAGCGTTGCCAACTAAAATTAGCCAAACAAGCATCAACCTGTCCTAAAACAATTAGGTCTGAAATCAGGCGGGCAGTCATCGGAGCCAATAGAATTCCATTTCGGTAATGTCCGGTTGCCAAAATCAAATTTTGATAGGGACTCGCTCCCAGTATTGGCCATTCGTCCGGGGTGGCAGGCCGATATCCCCACCAAAAGTCTTCTAGGGGAAAGTTGCCCAAGGGCGGGTAGACCCATATCGCTGCCGCCAATAGTGACTGCATTCCCGTCGGGGTATTGTAAGCGGCAAAGCCCACATTTTCACTGGTGGCCCCCACCACAATGCGACCGTTTTGGCGCGGCACAATATAGGAATTAGGTCCGAATAATACCCTTTGCAAAGGTTGAGTCGGGGTCTGAACCGAGAACAACTGGCCTTTGCGGGGCACTACTGGCACAGGCAAAAGCTGTTGGGACCAAGCACCCGTCGCTAACACATAGGCTTGAGCCTGCCAAGGCCCGACGTTTGTTTGCACCTGCTGAATTCGCTCTTCTTGACTGTCTTTATCTAGAGCTGTAACAGTCACCCCTTCTTCCAGAGAAACACCTAGCTGTTGGACCGCTTTCAGTAAGACCTGAGCAAGTTTTTGATTATTGACTTGAGCATCTTGGGGAAACCACCAGCCGCCAAGGACTTCGGGACTGAGGTCTGGCTGATACTGCAGAACGGTGGTGCGATCGCACCATTCTTGCCCCGCTCCTTCTCTTGATGCTGGCACTGTAAAGCAAGGTGCCAAAATACCGCAAGGCCAATATCCTGTTTCTAATCCGGTCAATGCCGTGAGGTGACTTGTCCAGTCTGGATAGAGTGCCCGACTGCGCAAACACAGATCTAGCATCGGACCCGGCACTAATCCTTCCGCTTGAGGGGCTAACATACCTGCGGCGGCATGGAGGGCGGCTTCTCGAAAATTGCGACTGAGAACAGTGACTTGCACCCCTCGGCTCGCCAACTCGATAGCGGTGGCTAAACCTATCGCCCCACCACCAATGATTAAAACATCAGAACTGGAATTCATGCATCTGTTGAGTTGAGGGGTGAGAAGATAGTCTAGCCGCTGCTTTGTGGATAACCAGATCGCAAAAGTCCCCCCAGATCTCATTCTAATCTGCGTTTGTATGACTCAACTTTCTATTGCTGCCTTCATTGCTGCTGCTCGCTCGGGTCGGTTGGTGAGTTTTCCCACAGATACCGTGCCGGCTCTAGCCGCTCGTCCCGATCAATCTTCCCAAATTTTTGCAGCCAAACAACGGCCAGCCGATAAACCCCTGATTCTGATGGCGGCCCATGCGCAAATGTTGTGGCCGTTTGTGCAGGGGACTAACTCTGAAAAACACCACTGGCAGCAGATGGCTGAGGCGTATTGGCCAGGGGCCTTGACCTTGGTGTTGCCAGCTAGCGATCGCCTACCATCGGTGATGAATCCCCTCAATCCTCACAGTATTGGGGTGCGGGTCCCCAATTCAGTCTTTGCCCAAATGATTTTGCAGCAGACGGGTCCCCTCGCCACCACTAGTGTCAATCGATCAGGTCAGCCCGCTTTAACTACCCTAGAAACAATCAACCAGTCTTTTCCTCAAGTGCTGACCCCCCTTGCCCATCAATGGCCCTCCCCTGGAGGTGCGGATTCTATACCGTCAACAGTGATCAAATGGACGGGTCCAGGTTGGGATGTTCTACGGCCAGGAGCGATCCAGCTGGAGCCAGGCGACTCAATGGATGACTCAGCCATTGAGTAAAGTGACTTAGCCCATCAGGAGCACCCGATCCAAAACATGAATAACACCATTATCTGCTTCAATATCAGCGGTGATCACCGTTGCATTTTTGACTTCAAAGGTCTCGGAGGTATTGATGGGAATCGGTGATCCTTCTACCGATATTACCGATGCCATAGCTTGTAAGTCAGCTTGTCTCAGCTTGCCAGGCACGACATGAAACGTCAAAATGCGGCTCAGTTGGGGAATATTTTGCAGGAGGGTATGGATAGTCCCTTCGGGCAATTGTGCAAATGCTGCATTGGTAGGGGCAAACACGGTAAAGGGGCCGGGGCTCTTTAAGGTGTCAACGAGGTCAGCCGCTTGCACAGCCGCTACTAAAGTTGAGAAGTCGTCAGATCCGACCGCAATATCGACAATATCAGCCATTGAGTTAGGACTCCTTGCAGTGCAGTAGAGGATCAATCATTGAGTTATCGTTTGCAAAAAGCGGGGCGGTGGCCCGCTTCACCTTTAAAGGCAAACTTCGTTTTAGCGATAATCCTGGCGCTGGATATCTCGCAACCGGGCTTCAGGTCGCGTCAGGCGATCGAGTTGGGCTTCGAAGAAGTCGCGATTAGCCTGTAAATGCTCAGGATTAGGATCGTCTAACGGATAAAGCAGGGCCTGGCGGAGGGCCTGAATCACCGCCGAGGTCACACAGTACATAGACCGTTGAAAAGAAACTCCCAATTGAATCAGGGTGTCATCGCCACCGCGACAATGTTGTTGGTAATACGCCACCAAATAGGGTGGTAGAAAATGCAGCATGTCTTGCATCAGCAGAGTGGGGGGAATACCGGCAGAGCCGACGGGAAAGACATCAGCATAAAGGATGCCGTAGTGGAAGTCTTCCTGGCGACTAGGAACTTCTCTGGCCTGGGCATTGTAGGATTTGGTGCCCCGAAACGGGGAAGTCCGGTAAAATACGGCTTCGACGTAGGGGAGTGCGGCTTCGTAGAGCCACATAAACCCCTTGGATTTAGGGACAATTTCGTAGCATTCTCCGCGAATATAAACATGGTGGTAGATGGGACGACCTGCGATCGCAAAGATGCCATTCACCAGGAAATTCATTGCCTCTGGGACTGTCGTTATTTTCCCGTCATCGTAAAGGTCCGACATTTCGAAAAATACGGGGGCCATCACTTCCCAAAACAGACCTAAATTGGAGTAGTAGGAGAGTTGCCGCACTTGCTCTATAAACATCTCTGGGAAGAGCTTGTACAGTCCCAACATGACTGGATTACCTTGGCAATAAGCTTTGATCGCTCGGTCGGCATTCGCTACATATTCGTCCGTATCCAGGTAAGGGTCGAACTGCCCTCCCATATGCCGATGCCAAAACATCGATCGCATACAGGCTTCGGCAAATTCCATGTTGATGCGGTCATGCCACAGGTGGTGCAAGAGTTTGGGTAACTTGCGTTTCACTTCTCCTTTTTTGAGAAATTCCAGTAGCTCTGGGTGAGCATTAGCCTCTCCTCGCCAAATTTGTAAATCGGCACCCGCTCCGGCGTAATGATTGGGCAGATCGAGATAGTCCTGGGGTAAGAAGTACTTAAAAAGGGGCAAGGGGTTTAAGAAGACGCGCTCGGCAATGTACAGCAAGTTCCGCCAGTAAAAGTCCATAGGCACGGCATAGGCTTTATAGATGCCAATAATCTGCTGGAGGTTTTCTGGGGTGTCGGGGAGCATGGCTCCCCCGGCTTCTAGGCGATGAATAATCTCCGCAAACTCGTGTTGGGAGGGGGGCAGGCGAGTTGAACTGGAGGCGGTAGTAGTCATAGAGATAGGGGCTAAACACCAAGCAATGGGGAGCGGAGACAGGGCTGATCCTTGGCGAATGAGGGGGGTATCGTTAGACCAACAGTCTTTACAAGAGGGGTAGGTAAATGGGCCGCAGCCATGAGCGCAGCGGAGGTTGGCTCGATCCAGCGCACTAACCAAGCCGGCTGTATGCCGAGGACGACAATTAATAAGGTCAAAACCAAGGCTGGAATTCGCTCACGCCACGCCACTTTCGGGAAATAGGCCAGACGGTTGTCTAAGCGACCAAAGCAGGTGCGGTTCAGTAAGATGACAAAATAGACGGCCGTTAAGCCTGTGCCGACTACGCTCAGCAGGGTTTGCAGGGGAAAAGCAGTGTAACTCCCCTGGAAGACTAGAAACTCCGCAATAAATCCCACTAGGCCAGGAATTCCGGCACTGGCCATCCCTGCTAAAACTAATAAAGCGCTGACTAAAGGCAACCCGCGTACCGGATTCATGAGGCCATTGAGAACGTTTAGGTCGCGAGTCCCTACCTTGGTCTCGATCAGGCCCACTAGGTGAAACAGCAAAGCTAGGATTAATCCGTGGGCAAACATTTGGGAAATGGCTCCCACTAAACTGAGCTGGGTATGAGCAGCAGCGGCTAGCAGGATATAGCCCATATGCCCCACTGAACTATAGGCCACCATGCGTTTGATATCTTTTTGGGCAATGGCAGCCAGGGCGCCATAGAGCACGCTGACTACTGCCCAAGTTGCCAACCAGGGCGAAAATACCCTCCAGGCCTCTGGAAACAGGGGCAGGCAAAATCGGAAAATACCGTAGGTTCCTAATTTGGCTAATACGCCGCCTAACAGAATGGCGACGGGCGTAGAGGCGGCTACATACGTATCAGGCAGCCAGGTGTGCAACGGCACTAAGGGGGTTTTGATCCCAAATCCCAACAGCAATAACGCTAGCAAGACACACTGAATGTTGAGGGGCAAAGTCTGGCCCAATACCTTCTCATAGGCAAAGCTGTCTGCCTCGCCAAACCAAATCGCACCTAGAAATCCAGCCAAAATTAGGCCACCAGATGTAGCGGTATAGAGCAAAAATTTGGTCGCTGCACTGCCCTGCTGTGCGCCTCCCCAGATCGAAATCAGCAAATAAAAGGGAATCAGCTCTACTTCATAAAACAAGAAGAACAGCAGCAAGTTCTGGGCGACAAAAGCACCGGCAACGCCACCATTGATTAAGAGAATGAGGGCGTAAAATAGGCGCGGCCGCTTTGTTTCAACTCGGCTACTATAAATGGCAATCCAGGTGAGTAAACTGTTGAGGATCAGCAGGGGTAAGGACAGACCATCCACCCCTAGCTGATAATCCAATCCTAAATCCGTGAGCCAGGGGAGGGACTCTTGAAATTGGAGTGTGGCGTTACCCAGATCAAACTGGCTGACTAAGCCCAAACTCCACAGCAATGTTGCCCCAGCCAGAAATAATGCAGCCAGACGCACTTTGGCAACAGCAATACTCTGGGGGAGGAGAGCAATGACCAAAGCCGCAATACAGGGAAACCAAATCAGGACGCTGAGCATGGGCACAGGGGATAGGAAAGTAGACGACAGCGATAAAAGCAGAAAGGTAGCGGCTGATCAAGCCGCTACTACAGCAAGGATTTGAGTAATAGCAGTGTCAGGATGAAGACACCGGAAATAATCGTCAGCAGGTAAAGTTGAGTTTGGCCAAAGTTACCGTACTTGAGCAGTTCACCACTAGTAATTGAGCTGCGGCCAATTAGGTTGACGAGGCCATCGACGACGTTACGGTCTAACCAGTCTGTTAACCGAGAAATCCAGTCTACGCCGGCAACGATGCTGGAACGATAGAGGCTGGGGGTATACATGTCAAAGGCAAAAAAGTTTTGCACAGACTGCCAAGGCAGTTGAACTGGTTTGGAGACGCGATCGCTCAGATAGATCCAGGCGCTCAAACTACAGCCGAGAAGGCTGGAGCCAACCAGAAGGAAGCCAGCCGTATGGTTCAGGGCTGACCATTGAGGGAGTAACCCGAGTCGTTGCAACATGAGGGGCAGGTGCAAGGTTACCCCTGCTAATACACTGATCGGCAAGGTGATTAACCATAGATTTTCGGGCGATCTCGCTGTCATGGCTTGGCGCTCTCTAGCAAAGATTAAGCCAAATTCACGCGTGAGACTAAAGCCGGTTAAGCCATTCACTAGGAGGACGACGCTGACTAAAATAGGGTGCTCAGACCAAAGGCCATCGACTAATGTCAATACAGCCCAAAAGGTGCCCAGCGGAGGTAAAGCGATTAAGCCGGCTGCACCGACGAGATAACTCAATCCAGTGATGGGGCGGCGACTCCATAGGCCTCCTAACTGGGTCAAATCTTGGGTAATGCTGTTTAAGATGATCGAGCCGGTACTCATAATCAGCAGGGACATGGCAATGGCATAGGTGAGCATCAGTAACAACGCGGCTTCTAGATGGTGCGTACCGACGGCAATGAAGATCAGACCCATGTAGGCACTGGCGGAATAGGAGAGGGCGCGTTTGATGTCGATCTGGGCGATCGCGATTAAGGTTCCACCTAGGGCTGTGACCGCGCCTATTCCGATCATGGCGCTTAAAGCGATGGGCGCTAGGTTAATGACGGGGGCTAATTTGATCAGGACCCAAGCGCCGGTGGACACTACTACGGAATTGCGCAGGATGGTGCCGGGGACTGGACCTTCCATGGCTTCGTCTAACCATAGATGCAGCGGAAATTGAGCACATTTGCCCATGGGGCCAGCGACGAGACCTAGGCCTAGCCAGGTGATGATGGTCGGATCAACGGTGGCGGTCTGGGCCCACATGGCTAGCTCTCGGTAGTCCCATGTGCCAGCTAGGGGGTAAATGGCAAGGACACCCATTAATAAAAATAGATCCCCGACTCGCTTGGTCAAAAAGGCATCCCGAGCACCGGTAACGACTAAGGATTGGTTGTACCAAGTGCCCACGATTAGGTAGGTCGCTAAGGTCAATATCTCTAAAATGATATAGCTGAAAAATAGCGAGTTGCAAAGGGCGAGAGAACACATGCCGGTCTCAAATAATGCCATTAAGGAAAAAAAACGCGCCCAGCCCCAATCCATTTCTAAATAACCGATGGCATACACTTGGGCTAATAGGTTCAAGCTGGTAATCACTAATCCAGCGCCTATGGTCGTTGCCGACAGTTCTAAGGGGATGTTGAGGGTTAACCCAGAGACTGCTAACCAAGGGATATCAATGTATTGGGGTGGCTGATGCCAGACGACCAGAAAACTGCCCACGCTATGTGAAAAAGCACATAAGGTGGTCACTAGGTTGACGTAGCCTGCCGGACGGGGGCCCGTTCGCCGGATGATCGACGGCGTCCACAATAACGAAATCAACATCCCCACTAACGGATAGCACGGGATCAACCACGACGTTTGCGCTAATGTCTCAAACACGACTCTTACCAAACATAATTCTGTATAGACTAAAATCTAAGACTGTACTGGTATAGATTTATTAATGTCAATATCATATCCTGTAATATTCCTTCTCAAATAGCAATCCCCGCAACACTCAAACACCTACACAAATATATTCACAATTGATCACAATATATTTGACGGGATTTGAAGATGAGAAGGTAATGGGTGAAATTGAACATCACCCATCAGCGATTTAAGACTGTAAATTCGCCAACAGTTTCAACTCTCATCCTTAGACTTTTCTGGCTTCAGCAGAGGGAATGCTATTACATCTCGAATACTAGCAGCATCACTGAGAAGCATAACTACTCGATCAATGCCAATGCCTAACCCACCTGTAGGAGGCATCCCATATTCCAAAGCCGTAATGAAATCTTCATCTACTCCGTGAGCTTCCAGATCGCCAGCCTCTTTTCGAACAGCTTGAGCTTCTAACCGCCGACGCTGATCGACGGGATCAGTTAACTCTGAAAAACTATTGGCGGTTTCTCGACCAACAATGAACAATTCAAACCGTTCAACTAAACCGGGTTGAGACCGATGAGGTTTAGCTAAGGGTGAAATTTCAACAGGATAATCAAGGACAAACGTGGGTTGAGTCAGTGTAGCTTCAACCGTTTGTTCGAAAGCTTCATTCAGGACATGGCCAACGCTCTCGCAATCTTCTACCCCTTTGATTCCAGCTTCGGATGCCGCTTTTTGAGCTGCTGCTACCGTTTTAAATGTGGAAAACTCAAGACCCGTTTTCTCCATCACAGCTGCATGCATGGTCACGCGTCGCCATGGAGCAGCTAAATCAATCGTATCTCCCTGATAAGGAACCTGCAAACTCCCTACAGCATTTTGGGCCGCTGTACAAATTAGGGCCTCCGTTAAATCCATCATGTCGTTATAATCAGCATAGGCTTGGTAAATTTCGATGGTAGTGAATTCAGGATTGTGCCGCGTCGAAATTCCTTCGTTACGAAAGACTCGCCCCAGTTCGAAGACTTTCTCAAAGCCTCCGACAATTAACCGCTTCAAATGCAGCTCTGTGGCAATGCGCAAGTACAAATCTAGCTCTAGAGTGTTGTGATACGTCACAAAAGGACGAGCTTCTGCCCCCCCCGCTTCAGCGTTTAAAACGGGCGTCTCAATTTCAATGAACCCTTGCTCATCCAGATATCGACGCATACTGGCCGTAATCTTAGCCCGTCGCCGAAAAGTCTCCCGCACGGTAGGATTTACAATCAGATCAACGTAACGCTGGCGATACCGTTTGGCAATATCCGTAAGACCATGCCATTTATCCGGTAGAGGTAGCAAAGATTTTGTGAGGATAGTATAGTTCCGCACATAAACAGAGAGTTCACCCTTGTCAGTTCGTTTGATGGTACCTTGAACGCCGATAAAATCGCCCACATCAGTGAGCTTCTTGAGATGAGTAAAGGCCTGTTCATGCATCTGCTCTTGAATCCGAGACTTCTCCAGATAGAGCTGGATTGTTCCCGTCTCGTCTTGAAGATTAAAGAATGCTAGTTTGCCAAGCACACGACGGGCCAGGATCCGACCTGCGATCGCAACCTCAAATTCTTCTTCTAGGCCATTAGCTAGATCCACAAACTTATCTTGGAGAGCCTCAGCCGCATGGGTAGATTGCCACCGATAGGCGTAGGGGGTTAAACCTGCTTGATTGAGCTGCTCAACCTTTTGCAAACGAGCAGCTCTTACCTCTTGTAAGGTAGAAGCTGAGTTGGATACCTCAGACGTCTGATCAGCAGACATAAATAATTCCTATCAAAAATTCAGATTACGTTTCAGCTCAGATTACAACTTGCCTCGTAAGGGAAGGTAATGATAATGCCAAAGCTTGATTATAAATGAATGGTGTTGTATCGGGGCATTGAGGACAGGCAATATCTAATCAGTAGCAGGACTGATCAAACGAAAGTGTCAGAACTGAGTAACCGAACAGTGCCAAAAAAATGACTCTCTAAAATATGCATACCCCTTTACTTCAAGGAGTATGCAATGGCTATCCTCTATGAATTGATGCCTGAGTGCCAGCGACAGTTTTTTTCTAGCCATGAGTTTCTACTAGGCGGTGTTTCATTGCTCCTTTGGGTATTTTTCAAAAGCATCGTAAATGCGCCAGCCCCTAGCCCAGCCTGTGGCCACATCCGATAACAAGGCATGTCTGTTAAGTGAGATTGAAATGCTTGCAGTGGCGAAACCTGTTGGGGGATGAACTCAGGAAACCGTTTCGTGAACCAAATGCAGACTCGCTCATTTTCGGCTTCAGAGAAAGCACAGGTCATATAGGCGATATATCCACCAGGCGCAACCATGTGGGCTGCATTCGCTAAGATACGTCTCTGCCGTTTAGCATTGTGTTTGATCGAAACAGGGTGAAAGCAACCTGGTGCTGACCCCCCTTTTGCTAAGAGAGACTGTCCGGTACAGGGGGCATCTACCAACACCACATCCGCAGCACCAGCCATCTGATCGGCGAGAATATCTGTATCAATGCTCAAGACCCGGACAGGATGTATCTGACAACGTTTTAGGTTGCTAATTAATAACCCCACTCGCTTGCCAATGACCTCGTTGCTAATGAGCAGATGAGGTTGCAATAATCGCCAAGCCAATAGGCTTTTTCCTCCTGGTGCAGCACAAAGATCAAGAATTATATTGGGTTTGAAATCGACAATCGTCAAGGTCGAAGCTGCAAAAACGGATGAAAAATCAAGGCAATAATAGGCTCCTTGCTGATGTAAATCATGTTTGCCGGGGCGCTCCTCCAGTCCTAAACGGTCTACGAACGGGAGTTGCCAGCTGAGAGGCTCTATCCGTGAGAAAGACACATGATGGGGGCGTTCTGCTAGCCACAGAATACAAGGATGAAAAGGTTGAGGATCGGTTAATGCTTGAACAAAAGTTTTCTGTTGCTGGGGAGCTGACCATAATTTTAGGCTGAGTTTTTCCAGCAACTTAGACATGGCAAATCATTAGTGAAGAGAGCGCAAAGCCACGAACAAAACGGTGGATTGTTTCTTGAGGATGCACACTTAGTATATGTCTAGCTTTTATTATTTTCATGGCCGAGTATGATGACTTTCAAGCTTGGGCTCTTCTTTGACTATTAATGCAACCGACCGAGATGAATTCGAATGCCTACTGAACCTGACAAACAACATAATGTCCTTGATCAAGATTTTGTGACAGCGACTCGGGCTGTTCTCACGGGTTCGTCTGCCAAAATACCAACCCAAACCTTGCTTGAGTTGCTTTTAAAACGCGAGAAAACGGGTCTTCGCCAGCCCTTTGGTCAGTTTGCTAAGTTCATCGGCACTTGGCGATTATGTTTTGTCACAGGAACCCAAAAACCTCACCAGCACAAAGAAGAGGTTATAGGCAACGGGTTCTACATACCCCGATGGGTGACCTTGCAGATTGTCTATTCCTCCGGAAATCCCACTGAATATGGTCCCCAAGAGTCGGATGAGGTGGGTAAGATCTCAAATCAGGTGCACTGGGGAGGTCTGAGTTTAACCTTAACGGGACCCGCCCGCTGCTGGACCAAGAAGAATATTGTGTCCTTTGATTTTACAAGAATTGAGTTTAAGGTTTTTGGCAAAATTCTCTATAAAGGTTTTATCCGTGGGGGACAAGCGAGTGAACAGACTTTTTGGGATGAGCATATCCGTAACCAAGCATTTTTTGTCTATTTCCTGATTCACGACCAGGTGCTAGCTGCTCGGGGGCGAGGAGGTGGGATTGCCCTCTGGTCCAAAACGGAGTCTTAGATGATTTAGAGTTAGCGATCGCTGTCTTACCAAAGCTCACTACTAACGCAGGAAATTAACATCGACAAAGTTAGACAGTTAGCATAGTCTAGTTAAAGTCATGAGCGCTCGTAGCTCAGCGGATAGAGCAGTTGCCTTCTAAGCAATTGGTCGCAGGTTCAAGTCCTGCCGAGCGCGTTCCAAACACATAGACTGACTTACCTGTCTTGCTCCCTTTAGGGTTAACTAATTTGGCAACTTGGTAGGATTGTGAGCTAACAAACGCCACTAATGCTAAATCAACTTTAGGGAATTGTTTGATGTTGCTGCAATTCCAAGGATATTGCTGGGCATCAGCCGTCGCCAAGTCAGATGAAAGTATCAGAACTGAGTGTCCAAAATCGTTATTCCCATAGATCCTCAAGTCAGGGGTCACTCCTTATCTCCCTGCAGCGAATCCAGGTAATCCGCCCAGTCCTGCATCATCAGTTTTGACCCTTTCCTTGATCCTGCTCGGGAGTAGCGGGAACGCGCTCAACTAAACCCATTGTGAATGCTTCGTCTGGTAGATCGCTAACCACGTAGCGACCGGGTTGAAACATGCGGCTGGGGGTTAAACAAAGCTGCTTTAAGATTACAATCTCATTTTGCAAAAAGGCATCACGAGACAACCGACGCTCTAAAGGCATGGTTGATACTCCAAAGTGGGGACACTGTCCTATTCTGGCATGGAGGTGCAGGCGTTTAGATCATATTTTGGTCAGATAGAAGTTCTCGATTCGTTTTGCGGATTTGCCGAATTCTGAGGACGATACCCAGGGTGATTTGCTTCATGATCCAATAGAACAGAATAAGTACGAGTACAGTAATTAGGATGACCACTACTGGGAATTTCGATGTGAGTTCGTTGAAACTTGTCATGACCACATTTCTAAAGTTTGTGACCAAGTCCCAACTATTGAGTCGGTTAAAACGACCTAGATAAATGCCTACCGCACAAAGGCTATGAACGAGGATTTCAGCCCATGCCACAAATTTTCCTGCACCTTGCTGCCTGAGGTAATGTCCCTGGTTGATCAACGAGATTACATAAGCTTCGAATCCGGCCAAAATGGCAAAGGTATGCAATGGAATAAAGATTAACGTCACAATCCAGATCGAACGAGTCGATCGGGCCGCACCAATCAAGTGAATGATGTCTGTCAGCAAATAAGGCGCATTGGGCAAGAAGGCAATAAAGACGATCAGCCCTATCCACCAGGCTAGCGATCGCGATGGATGTTGCCAGCGAAATAGCCAAAAACTCAAAACCATTGGAATAAAAGCTAGAAATAAATTCCAGACAATCCAGCCGCTATAACCATTAAATTCCCCTAAAGCGTCGCCAAGAATCCATTCCATTCGTCTCTACCTGATCTTTAAATTAGTACTTTTTGAGCTAGATGTAGTGATCTATCATCCCCCGCATTACTAGAATGAGAAGGTGATCATCGTCACGAAGTTCCATCCTTATGTTTGCTCTTGGCCTGGATACAACTAGCTCAGCTCTTACCCTTGGCATCACAGATTTTGATGCGCTTGTACAATATCAAACCTGGGATTTGGGTCGAGATATCTCCCTCTACCTACATCAGTATTTAGCGACCTTTCTGGAACCCTTGTGTTGGTCTGATCTGCAATGGCTAGTGGTTGCCCAAGGACCAGGCAGCTTTACAGGGACTCGGATTGGCGTCGTTACAACACGCATGTTAGCCCAACAATTGCAAATTCCTTTATACGGTATCTCTAGACTAACCGCACAAGCCTATGCCTATGCTTCCGCTACAGCCAGCATCAATTCAGGAGATTTGATCGCTGTAGAAATTCCTGGACAGCGGGACTCTGTGTATGGAGGGCTTTTTACCTGGGATGATCAAACTAGAGCGTTGACAACATTTAGGCCCATTCAATGTTTAGCTCTCGAAGCTTGGCAACAAATCTTGTCTTCTGAAACGATTCAGCACTCGGTTATTCCCTCATCCAGTACCCATGAGCAAATTTGCCGGGCCATGATTGCTTTAGCCCATCAAGAATGGCGAGCAGGGAAGTACTCTTCTTGGCAAGATATCTTGCCTTACTATGGGTCTCTAGCCGCCAGACCGAAAGTGTCAGGACTGAGTAACCAAGATTTTAATTGAGAATTTTTCAAAAATTCAGTGCTTGAAATAGTTAATTTCTTGATGAAATGTCAAGAAAATTTCATTCAATAGTCAATAATATTGAGACTAACGATCTTAGACACTCAGTTCTGATACTTTCGTTACAATCACATCAGACAAAAATATTTTGCAGTGGAATAAAAATTATTAAGCTTCTCCTCACAATTGCGATAATTCAAAGCTAGAGTGGGCTAGAAAAGTCTCTTAAATCTTTGCTCTAATGCTCTGTAATATCAATTCTGATCGTGTAAGGTCATTAAAAGCTGAGACTTACCAGCATGGTTTACAAGAAAGGACGAACTTTGGTCCCTTGTTAAGCGATCGCTTTAGAATTCTCAATCTTATAGACCAAGGTGGGTTCGGCAAAATCTACTTGGCAGAAGATACCCACAATCATCATCAACGTTGTGTGATTAAGCAACTCGCCTATCAATGGCCAGGAACTTGGGCTAATCAGCGGGCAGAAAAGCTTTTTACCCAAGAAGCACAACAGCTTCAGCAGCTAGGGCAACATCCTCAAATTCCTGCGCTGTATGCCTATTTTACCGAAGGCACCAAATTATATCTAGCTCAGGAACTGATCGAAGGGCACACCCTTATTAAGGAATTACGACAAAATGGCGTCTTTAGTGAAGATCAAATTCGGAAAGTGTTGCTCAATATTCTACCTGTGCTACGAGATATTCATGAGCAAGGCGTGATTCACCGTGATCTGAAGCCAGACAATATCATGCGCAAGCATGAAAACGGCACTCTTGTCTTGATCGATTTTGGTGTATCCCGACAATTTACTGAATCCATCTTGACGAAAACGGGGACGATTCTGGGTTCTCATGGCTATTCAGCTCTAGAACAAATGCAATCAGGAAAATCAACTCCTGCAAGTGATCTGTTTAGCTTGGGAGTCTCTTGTTTCCAACTGATGAGTAACACAGTTCCTTATACGCTTTTTTTGCAATATGGTTACAGTTGGGTCAGCCAATGGCAGCAATATCTGCAGACCCCTATTAGCAGCCATTTGCAGACTATTTTAAACAAACTGCTGCAAAATAATTTGCAATTACGATATCGGACAGCAGCGTCCGTTCTCGCCGAGCTAAAAACACAGCATGTTGCATATTTCTCGACCTGCCCAGTTTTGGGCTCGTTCTCTCAGTTATCACTGGCTCCCACCGAGCTGATTAACAACCTATCCTCTAAGCTGCCAGAGCCCATTGTTCCCGAATCAGTCCTTGCTATTCAGCAACCTTTACGCCACACATTTAACTTTGAGGTGGTTACCGTGGATGCAAAAGGAGATGTGATTGAACGCCAACCCAGAACCACCGAATGTTTCTACGAAAATCTAGGCAATAGTATCACCTTGGCAATGGTCGCTATTCCAGGAGGACGGTTCATGATGGGATCTTCTCTTCAAGAACTGGATAGAGAAGTGAATGAAGGCCCCAATCATGCGGTCGAAATTTCTCCTTTTTTTATGGGTAAATATGTCATCACCCAGATTCAGTGGCGAGCAGTCTCTGGTTTACCCAAAGTCAGTCACGATCTACATTATGATCCCTCTAAATTCAAGGGCCCAAATTATCCCGTTGAACAAGTCTCTTGGCAAGATGCTACTGAATTCTGCGCCCGCCTATCCCGACATACAGGCCGAAATTATCGTTTGCCGAGTGAAGCAGAGTGGGAATATGCCTGTCGTGCGGTCACTGTAACCCCTTTTACCTATGGCCCCACCATTACATCACAGCAGGCTAATTTTTATGGCCCTTGTGCCGATGACGATGGCTCTACAAACATGGGTCGGACATCGACAACCCGAGTCGGTCAATGTCCTGCTAATGCTTTCGGGCTATACGACATGCATGGCAATGTCTATGAATGGTGTATAGATGGCTGGCACAATAACTACGAGGGTGCCCCTACCGATGGCAGCCCTTGGTTAACGACACAAGATACTGATCTGCGTGTCCTTAGGGGAGGGTCCTGGTATAACAAACCTCGCTATTGCCGATCTGCTAGTCGCAGTCGCTATTCTCTTAGCCACCGTATCAACGACATCGGATTTAGAGTCGTGGTAAGCAGTTCTGGGTAGTCAGGGAGATGATATAAACGCAATCTGCATAAGACCTTAGGCACTTTAGAAAGGGATCAATCCCTAGCCTCTTTAAGGAATAGTCCACAGAATAAAGCCAAGCGAACAAACCGCGGTGACAACCCACAAAACTACTCCCTGAGCGATCGCTTGCCAACCCACTCTTTTCAATGCCTTGATCGATAGTCCCGTTCCAATTAAAAATAAGGTTAATCTGAATCCAGCTTTGGAAAACTGCTTAATGGTGGGTGACCAAACAGCAACACTTGGGAAAACCGATCGCAAAATAGATGCCAGCAGAAACCAGCCTACAAACCAGGGAATTTTAATGGGTTTAGCTTGGGCATCGTGCTGACCTGTGGCTTGCCTTTTCTGAGACAAGTAGGCGATCAAAAAGGCCACAGGTACAATCCAAAGCACACGAAATAGTTTGACCGATGTTGCTACCTCTAATGCAGACAATTCAAAGTCTGATGCTGCGCCTACAACGCTAGAAATATCGTGAATTGCGACGCCTGCCCAGGTACCAAATTGCTCCGGTGATAGGTGTAAAAAATGCCCTAGAGTTGGAAAAATATATAAAGCGATCGCATTGAGCAAGAAAATAGTGCCGATGGCGATCGAGATTTCTTGCTCAGCTGCACCAATCACCGATGCAATAGCTGCGATCGCAGAACCACCACATATGGCAGTTCCTACAGAAATCAATGCAGATGTATTAGCTGGAATCTTTAACCGTTTCCCCAGCCATCGTCCCAGCAGCAACGTTAGGGTAATGCCGAAGATAGCAAATACAGCCCCTTTTTGCCCCGCTTGCAACACGACTTCTAAGTCCATACTAAAACCAAGCAAGATGACGCAGAGTTGTAGCAGTTGTCTAGCGAGTTGATGACTAGTCTGTGGAAATGGATTCTGAATGGTTAATGCTACCCCCATTCCTAAGGCTAGCGCTAGCGGCGATGACATCCAGGGTGTTAGTGACAAACTGGATATGCCCAGGAATAAAACTGTTTGCGGCTTCAACATCACGAAAGGACGCTGAATTTGATTGCGTTCTGCTAGATCACACTTAAAGTCTTTCGTGATTTTCATACTTTAATCTGACTACCCCGTATAAGTCTGTATGTGAATCATTAGAATCAATCATTTTGATTGATACCTAAAATCGCTTTAGTGATTTTTGAAAGAGATAAAATGTCTTACTGTAAGTTACCTTTCGCAGCATGAGAATGCAGAAAAATATTGTCTATACCCTAAAATATCTTATGAATAGAATAATTTTGGTGAATTAGACGTAATATTGGTTGGCATCCTGCCCACATTAACGTAAGTCAATCAGATCAGCAGTTGCATCGACTGCTAACGGTACGATATTCACAAGTAAACTGACATCCTTCTTTGGGGGTGTTTGCGCACTTCAGGCTACCCCAATAGTCTCGACTCTATTTCTGCGAAAACTTAGCCTGTATCTCTTGAGAGGCCTAAATTTTGTTCGGAATAGAATAGCCGATAGATTCTTATCTTAAAGTCAATACTATAACAATGAATTTGCCCAATTACTTAGTACTCATTATCTTCGGCATTGCCATACAGTGATCGACGCTCTATTAGTTGGTTTAGGCGTTAGGTGCGAAGTCAGCTCTATGGCTGAAGTTGTCATACCAATTACCTAGCCAAATGACCTGTATAGATCTTCGAAAGCATTGAAAATGGGTCGATCAATTGAGTCAAACAGTTCATCCTCACACAAAATTGGTATCACTGTGCAGATTCAAAGAAGGTGTCAGAACTGAGCAACCAAGATTTTGATTGAGAATTTTTGAAAAATTCAGTGCTTAAAATAGCTAATTTCTCGTTGAAATATCAGGAAAAATTCATTCGATAGTCAATAATATTGAGACTAACGATCTGGGACACTCAGTTTTGACACTTTCAACTAGACAACATGGACATCGTAGAGGCTCTGGAGCTGCAACTCAGGCTTTAGTTGCATAACAAATCAATGGCGATGCTCATGCCAAATGACCCACTAGAAAATATTATGCATGTGGTAAAGTTTGTTTCCCTGCACGCTAGTGTTCTTTTAAAGAAACACATCGCTCAGCAGATTTGCAGGTAATTCCTCAGAAATCGGGACTAAGAAGCTGCTGCTTCAGATGCGCCTTCCCACGGATCTTCAATAAAGGTGGCTTTTGATGGGTTTGTTTCTTGAATAAGTTTTAAATCCATTAATTCTTCGATCAATTCAATCAACGTATCCAAGGAATTATTCGCTTTAATAAGAAGCTGTTGTAGGGTAGCATTACCCTGCTGTTGAGCAATAAATTGGAGAAGTTGCAGGGCTGGCTCGCTAACATCTTGATGGGCACTGTAGCGAATATGTGTAAGTGAGGAAAGTTTACTCCGAGGCATGCTAGTCTCCAATTGTCATCTGCTAAGGGCTTATGGATGCCATTGCTGAAAACGGCAGTCTATCTGTTCTTAAAGGATGCCCAAAAGTGAGTAGGATAATAAAGCTAAAAGTAGATCTATTTTTGGCATAGGACTATCTGTTGAGGCTTCAATACATCAATTTCCGTTTGAGCTGTTTTTTAATCAATATTGATTGATTTGGTCGGTACTGAAGGGAATGATTGAAAGGAATCGCAAAAAACACAGCCATGCATCAAACCAGGGATAGTAGAATGGCCTTTCAGAAGCAAGCCTAAATCATTTATGATATAGATATATAGGTCTTCTATAGCTGGTGAGTTGGGTCATTCCTTCGCCACAAGCTGGCCCAGACTTTTAGACCTGCGTCCAGGGTATAGCAATTATGCCCTTGTTGTTCCTTTTGCCTTGTTTGATGTGATGCCATCAAATCCGGTTTGGTATCTTTAATTTCCTATGTCAGAAACTACCATTTCTCGGTTTGCGGATCTTGCGATCGCTCCTCCCTTGCTGCAAGCGGTTGACGAAGTGGGCTATGAATCCCCTTCTCCTATCCAAGCCCAGAGTATTCCTCCGTTACTGGCGGGACGTGACTTGCTGGGACAGGCCCAAACAGGGACAGGCAAGACGGCTGCTTTTGCATTGCCCTTGCTGACTCGATTAGATCTTTCCCAAGCTCATCCCCAAGTGTTAGTGTTGACCCCTACTCGCGAACTAGCGATTCAGGTGGCAGAAGCCATGCAAACCTATGCACGACACCTGTCCGGATTTCATATTGCTACGCTGTATGGCGGGCAAAACATCAGTACTCAGCTCCGACAACTTCGTCGAGGGGTACATGTCGTGGTGGGGACGCCGGGCCGACTCATTGACCATTTGTTGCGCGGGACGCTCAAACTTGAAAATCTGACCACCGTGGTTCTGGATGAAGCAGATGAAATGCTGCGCATGGGTTTTATTGAAGACGTCGAAAAAATTCTGGATAAGACGCCCAAAAACCGCCAAGTTGCCCTCTTTTCCGCAACGATGCCAACGGCAATTCGGCGGGTTGCCCAGCGGCATCTCAATGATCCTGTTGAAGTCAAAATCAAATCCAAAACGGCAACTGTCTCCACCGTCGCCCAACGCTATTGGCAGGTGAGAGGGCTGAGTAAGCTAGATGCCCTGACCCGCATCCTAGAAGTTGAAGATTTTGAAGCCATGCTAGTCTTTGTGCGGACTAAAGTCATGGCAGCAGAACTAGCTGAAAAGCTGGAAGCCAGAGGCTATTCCAGTGCCGTCCTTAGTGGTGATGTCAGTCAAGCCCTGCGAGAAAAAACGGTTGGTCGCATTAAATCGGGACGATTGGATATTATCGTCGCCACGGATGTGGCCGCTCGGGGCTTAGATGTAGAACGGATCAGCCATGTGATCAACTACGATATTCCCCACGATACGGAAACCTATGTTCACCGCATTGGCCGGACGGGACGCGCTGGGCGCCAAGGGGATGCTATCCTCTTTGTTTCCACACGAGAAAAGCGGATGCTGCGGTCTATTGAGCAGGCCACTCGCCAGCCCATTCAACCGATGCAAATTCCCAGCCATGCAGATATTGCTGATCGACGGATCGTTCAGTTTAAACAGATCATTACGGACACCATAAAAGATCAGGAGTTGGGTTTCTTTGCAGATCTGATTAGCAATTATCAGCAGGAACAGGATTTGAGCTTGCAAGAGATTGCTGCATCTCTTGCTTACTTAGTGCAAAAAGACAAACCCTTAGTCCCGCCAGAACAGAACTTAGCGGTTGAGAATGCTCAGGCAACTAGCAATTGGGCTGCCGATTTGGGTAAGCCTGCCCACGAGCAAATGCAGCTTTTTCGCATTGAGGTAGGCCGCCAGCATGAAGTACTGCCGAAGAATATAGTGGGTGCGATCGCTAATGAAGTCAATCTTGCCCCCCGTTATATTGGTCAAATCAAGCTTTTTGACACTTTCAGTACGGTATACCTGCCAGAATGTATGCCCAAACCCGTCTTTCAGCACCTTAAACAGGTTCGGGTTCGGGGTCAAAAACTAAATATTAGTCTTTGTACTCAGGAATCACGGTCCAAGCGTGGCAGAGCTAAACCCGCGCGCAAAGGTAAGCATAAGCAACAAGGCCACAACAAGGTCAAAGCTGCAAAACACTGAGCCAACAAGTGACCTTTAACGGTGCTTGGAATAGTTAGCAACAGGGGCGTCATTGGGCTTATTCGCCTGCTGTTGCCTAATCCTTTCAGCATCTACAACGTTAAGGATTGAGGGTTGGTTTCAATTAAGGATGCCAAATCTTTCAAGAAAGCGGCAGCATCAGCACCGTAAATAACCCGGTGATCGCAGGTAATATTAACCGTCATCTGGCGTTTCACGCCCAACATACCCTGACCATCTGCCACAACCTGGGGCTGAGCCCCGCCAATGGCTAGAATTGATCCTTGCCCAGGGGGCAAAATTGCATCAAAGCTACTCACCCCAAACATGCCTAAATTGGAGAGGGTAAAGGTGCCTGTGCTGTACTCATCCGGTTGTAGCTGCTTGCTGCGGGCCCGGGCTACTAAATCTTTCCAAGTGCGAGATAGGGAATAGAGATCCAGTTGATCCGCCTGTTGGAGCACAGGCGTAATTAAGCCACCGCCTGGCATAGCCACCGCTACAGCAATATTAATGGAGCTGTTATATTGAATCCCTTGAGGAGCACTACTAGCATTGACTAAAGGATGCTGGCGCAGGGTCACCGCCACTGCTTTTGCTAACAGCGCTGTCATGGTTACGCCTTTGCCTTTCACTTGTTTATAAAGTTGATCAAGGGCATCGGTAACAATGGTATAGCCAACGTGAAAAGTGGGAACCGCTAGGCTAGCCACCATATTATTAACAACTGCTTGTTGCAAGGTATTGAAGGGAACCACCTCGCCTGCTGCTGCCGCCGCTGGCAAGGGTGTCGGAGCAGGCAAAGTTTGGGGTGGGGCTGACCCATTACTAGAGGACGAAACAGCAGTTGGAGTAGAAGCTTGCCCCGAGGCTGCTTCAATATCAGCGGCCACAATACGTCCATGGGGACCGCTGCCAGTCAGAGTATTCAGATCAACTTTAAATTGTTTGGCAAGCTTACGAGCGCGGGGAGACACAATGACTCGGCCATTGGTAGGTGCCGCTGGGGCACTGCCAACCTTCACTGCCGCTGGAGTCGCAACTGCTGCTGGAGCGGGTGCCGCCGCAGGCGTAGGTGGAGGAGTCGGCACAGGGGCTGGAGCGGGTGTCGATGCAGTGGGTACCGCAGATTCAGCGGCTACAACTTTCTGTTGAGCTTCAGCAATTTCTGCTTCCGTTTCGGCAACATAACCAATCGCAGCACCGACTCGCGCCACGCCTCCTGCGGGCACGGCTATCACCGCTAAATAACCTGCATAGAAGGATTCCACATCCATATCGGCCTTGTCAGATTCAACCACAAGAACCGTCTCACCCTTTTCTACCTTGTCACCTGGTTCTTTGGACCAAGAGACAATTTTCCCCTCTTCCATCGTGGAGCTAAGGGCAGGCATAAACACTTCATGAATCATGAGCTTAGTCTTCCGAAACGAATAGCAAGATAAACCAAAGCCTATCCAGTTTGAATTCTATCCTGATCAGGGCTATCAAAACTATCTCTTCTACTAGCAAGAAAATAACCGTCAAATATCAACAGAACGACTGGGCAAGATGATTCAATGGGCAAAGCTACGTGCAAGACCTGAGGGTGACCATCCTCATCCCCCCCCAACTGGAGAAAGTGCTTTCATGTCTAGGCAATACTTTGCGACCGTTGCCCGAGGATTAGAATTCCTGGCAGCTCAAGAACTCAAAAATTTGGGCTCTGAGTCTGTAGAACCGGGATTCTGTGGGGTAGAGTTTGAGGGTGATCTCAACCTGCTCTACCGGGTCAATCTCTGGGCTAGACTGCCCTTTCGGATTTTACTGCGTTTGGATGAATTTGCATGCCAGGATGCGCAGGATCTCTACCAAGGCATTCAACGCTTACCCTGGCAGGAGTATTTAACACCTGACTATACTTTGGCCGTAGATGCAACAGGCAAAACGCAGCAGCTTAATCACAGCCACTTCACAGCTTTACAGGTTAAGAATGCCATCGTTGATCAACAACGTCAGCAATATGGGGAGCGATCGCATGTTGATACTCAAACCCCCGATGTTCGGATCAACGTGCATCTGCAGCGCGATCGCTGTATCGTCAGTTTGGATAGTTCGGGTAGTAGCCTGCATCGTCGGGGTTATCGGCCCGCAGTGGGGACGGCTCCCCTCAAAGAATCCTTAGCCGCAGCGCTGATTCACCTATCGGGTTGGCATCCCAAGCAGGCATTTATGGATCCGCTCTGTGGGTCAGGCACCCTGCCCTTAGAAGCCTGTTTACAAGGGTTAAATATTGCCCCCGGACTATTTCGACAGCAGTTTGGGTTTGAAACCTGGCCTAATTTTGATGCTCAGTTGTGGCAGGCTTTGCAGACCGAAGCCAGAAATCAGCAACTCACCCAGCTCCCCATGCCGATTTGGGGGAGCGATCGCGACCCTGATGTGATTGAGCAAGCTCGTCTCAATGCGACTAATAGCGGGGTGGACGATCATATCTGGTTTGAGGCCATTGAGTTGCAGGATATTGAGGCACCGACGGATAGCGGCATCCTCATCTGTAACCCACCTTACGGTGAACGACTAGGTAACGCTCAAGAGTTGGGACATTTCTACCGACAACTGGGCCAAGTCTTGAAACAACGGTTTAAAGGATGGACCGTTTTTATACTCAGCGGTAATAAAGCCTTATCTCAGTCCATTGGCCTCAAATCTTCGCAGCGCACGGCCATCAATAATGGCTCGATTCCGTGTCAGTTTCTGAAGTACGAGTTGTATTAAACCGTCAAACCTAACGTTTCTTTGATGATTATGATGGTTATGTTGTAGATCCGTATGAAGATATAACCACCCGTTATTTTTGAGTGTTTTTTGTCCATACTGATCTCGGAGTACTTACAACAAAGATCATAAGATGCCTAAAACTGCCAATGAATATGCGGTCCACCTATTTATCGAAGGGGGGCATAAGGAAGAAGTTCGGTTCGCGACGGTTCAAGAATTTCAGCAGTGGTACAGCAATGAGTTAGTCCCCAAGTCCAACTCCACAGAATTTATTAATATTCCGCTTAAAAACATCCAGGGAGAATACATGGTTATTCGTCCTACCAGTATTACTGCAATCCGAGTGGAACCTGTTTTCTTATCGAGCGTCGACCGTTATTAGATTTTGATAGTTTGACTGTATGTTTGATCTCGCACTGCCTTTAGTGATTAGTTGTACCATGGCTGTGACGCCACCCACAAGCCAGCTACCGCTGCAAGTGCCGTCTCAGATCGCCCCGGGCTTAGCTCAAGATCAGCAGCTTTGGCCAGATGCGAGTGGCAAGCAGGGAGATTACAAAGCCTTACTGACGGCGATCGATCATAGCTTGCAGTATTTAGAGACTGACAAAGCGGCAAAAGACTACCAAGACTATGTTGTACCGGGTATCACTCGATCTCGCGTGATACGAAGTCTCCGTCGATTCCGGCAGTTGGTGGTGCAAGCTAAGTCCCCCCAGGCTCTAGAAACCGCTGTCAAACGAGAGTTTCAGTTTTATCAGTCCGTGGGGAATGACCAACAAGGCAACGTCGATTTCACAGGATATTACGAAGCGACTTATCCTGGCAGCCAGACGTCAACAGCAGAGTATCGCTATCCCCTTTATCGGGCCCCGGCTGATTTTAAGCAATGGCCTCAACCCCATCCAACTCGGGCCGATCTAGAAGGGAAGGATGGTTTGCAGGGATCGCAGGGGCCACTCAAAGAGTTGGAGCTGGTTTGGCTGCGCGATCGCTTACAAGCCTTTTTGGTGCAAGTGCAAGGATCTGCACGTCTAAGCATGACGGATGGCACAGAACTATCGGTGGGATATGCTGGCAAAACTGATTACCCCTATACCAGTATTGGTAAATCTCTAGTCAAAGATGGCAAGTTCACTTTGGAGGAACTGAGTTTGCCGCTTTTAATTGAATACTTCCAAAAAAATCCCCAGGATCTGGATCAGTACATTCCTCGTAACCAAAGCTTTGTCTTTTTTCGAGAGACCTTTGGATTGCCACCAACGGGTAGTTTGAGTGTACCCGTCACAGCTGAGCGCTCGATTGCAACAGATAAGTCAATTATGCCGCCTGGGGCCTTAGCTCTGATTCGAACATCACTACCCTACTACAATGAGCAGCAGCAACTAGAGCAGCGAGAGGTGAGTCGATTCGTGCTCGATCATGATACGGGTAGCGCCATCAAGGGACCCGGTCGAGTCGACGTTTTCATGGGAACTGGCCCGAAAGCAGAAGCACGAGCAGGGGTAATGACGGGATCAGGTCAGCTCTATTACCTGCTGCTCAAAGACAATCTTTAGGGGTAGCCTTCCGAATATATCCAGTTTTTCTTCCAGTTCTGCGTTTTAGAGGCGATAAAAGCTAATTTATGCTTATCTACTTGAAAGCATCAGAACTGAGCAACCAAGATTTTGATTGAGAATTTTTGAAAAATTCAGTGCTCGAAATCGCTAATTTTTCGTTGAAATATCAGGCAAAATTTATTCAATAGTCAATAATATTGAGACTAACGATCTGGGACACTCAGTTGTGACACTTTCGTTTTAACGGCAGATTCAGCTTGGGCTAAATTGGATGATGCCACTGTTAATATTCAGATTATTCGTTAATGCCTAGAGACATGAAGAATTTATTACTTCCCAATCTATTGGGACTCTTGCTAATACCGATGGTGGCCTGCACAGCTCCCCAGACTTCTACCTCCTCTGACTCCAGCCCAAAACCTTTTGTTGCCGGAGCTATCCCCGACCAAGATCCAGAGAAATTACAGCGACTTTACAGCAAACTAGCCGACTACTTGACGGCAGAACTAGATGTGCCCGTTACCTATAAACCTGTCAATAACTATGCTGCTGCTGTCACCGCTTTTCGGGTTGGTGATTTAGATATGGTGTGGTTTGGAGGACTTACGGGTGTGCAAGCGCGTTTGCAAGTGCCCCAGGCCCAGGCCATTGCTCAACGCGAGATTGATGCTAAATTCACCAGCGTTTTCATTGCCAATAAGTCTAGTGGTATCGAACCGTTCACAGAGGTCAAAGGCTTGCAAGCGCTCCAAGGCCGTACTCTCACGTTTGGTAGTGAGTCCTCCACTTCTGGACGATTGATGCCCCAGTATTTTATGCAACAAGCTGACCTTTCCCTCAAAGACTTGAAGGGTAATGTTGGCTTTTCCAATTCCCATGACACCACCATCAAACTGGTAGAAGCAGGCACTTACGAAACAGGGGCATTGAATGCTCAGGTTTGGCAAGAGCGAGTCGCAGCCGGGGAGGTCGATCTTGAGAAAGTCCAAGTGATCTGGAAAACGCCGACTTATTTTGATTATCATTGGGTGATCAATCCCCAAGTCAGCGATCGCTATGGCCCTGACTTTATTCCGAAAGTACAGGCAGCGTTGCTCAAGCTTGATCCAGCCGTTCCTGCACAAGCTGAAATTTTGGATTTATTTGGGAGCAGTTCGTTCATCAAGACCGATAATAGCAATTATGCTCAAATTGAAGCGATTGGCCGGCAAATCGGCAAAATCAAGTAGCGTTGGTGGACCGATTTTATCCTTGCAGCAAGTCAGCCATCGGTTTGGTCCTGTCACAGCCTTATCAGATGTAGATTTAGCCATTTATGCTGGTCAAATCGTCGGCTTGATTGGGGCTAGCGGCGCTGGAAAAAGCACTGTTTTACAACTTTTTAATGGCACCCTTCAGCCCACCGCAGGCAAAGTATGGGCTTGGGGTCAGCCCTTGCAGCAAAGATCTGACCGTCGCACTCGGCAACAAATTGGCACGATTTATCAACAGCTTCATCTTGTTCCCTCTTTGCGAGTGATTCATAACGTCAATGCGGGACATTTGGGCCGCTGGCCTTTTTGGAAAGCTGCGGCTTCCTTGCTATGGCCCCTTGAGGTTGAAACAGTGACTGCTGCACTCGCCCGTGTGGGGATTCCAGATAAACTGTATGCGCGTACCGATCAACTCTCGGGAGGTCAACAGCAACGGGTGGCAATTGCCAGAGTTCTCGTCCAAGATCCGGCAGTCATCCTCGCTGATGAACCGATCGCCAGCCTTGATCCTGAACGCAGTCACGATATTATGAGACTTTTGAGGGCGCTGGTTCGAGAGCGAGGCAAGACTTTAGTGGTGAGTTTGCACGGAGTGGAGTATGCAAAACAATATTGCGATCGCATCATCGGTCTCCAACAAGGACAAATTTTGTTTGATGTTCCAGCCCAGGAGATCACACCCGCTATGCTCAATCAGCTTTATCATCTTGAAAAACACGCTTCATTGTCAAACTGAGCAAAGCCAAAACACCTGACTAAACGCCAAAAACATCATTAAGGCTGTTCCCCAAGACCAAGCTCGAATTCAAATCAAGAGAACCCCCCTCGTCAAAAATTCCGTCTCCGTCTCCAGTAAAGGCTTGGTTCCCAAAAACTCTGCTGCCTGTAAGAGTGACATTGCCTCCTAAACTGGCAATACCACCGCCATTAACTTCTGCCTGATTAAAAGCAATCAAGCTATTATCCACGTCTAGATTGGCATTCTCAGCTAAACCAATGCCGCCACCGTTATTCTGAGCTTGATTGTTTACAACTCAGCTATCGATCAGCTTAATACGACCCGCATTGACAAAAAAACCTGCATCATCAACTGCTTGATTCCCGGTAATCAAGGTCTCTTTGACAATGGTTGTCCTTTCAATGGTTCCTTCCGTAGCTCAAGTGCTTCATACTGCAGCTTGGATCGTTTGAGGCCAGATTAGTACAATTAAGATTAAATTCTCAAAAAATTCAGCAATGTCATCCTTATCTTCGACACCTACTTCATCTGACTCGCTCCCTAGCATCTACAAGGTCTCTCCTCTCATTCGTATCAGTCTTTGGTTGTTCTACTTTTCTCTCATCACACCGCTACCGATCTTGGCCCACATCAATCACGTCGGGGTCGCCACACGGAGCAGTTTATGGGTAGGTATCGGTCTCGGCATTGTTGCCCTGGCTGCAGCGTTGAGTGAACAGGTCCATTTAACCAAGGAGGGCATGGGGATTGAGTATCCTCACTGGGTACCTGCTTGGTTCCGACAGGGCTGGTTTCTAGCTTGGCAAGATATAACGGCCATCAAACCTCGATCCACAGGACAAGGAGGACGCGTCTATTACCTCGTTGCTCCGGGTGGGTCCGCAAAGCTATTACCCATGCGAATCGCGGGCTTTGCTCACATGACCCGGACGATAGAATCCCAAACTGGATTAAAGATGGCCAAGGTTAAACCTTTAGCTCAAATGTGGATGTACGCTATTTTGCTAGCATTCAGCCTATTGTTAGCGTTGGCAGATATCTGGATCTTATGGACAGGAATCAGTCATATATGAGAATACTTATCGCTTCTAAAGAAAACCCAATCGTCTTCCTCGTAGCTGGTCAATTGTGGCAAACTCTTGCATGAGACTTCGACGTATCCATTTTTAAGTAGAAGTTGTTTGGACGATTCATTACCCGGTGTCACAGTCGCCCAAAACTCTCCAATCTCATAATTCGATCTCAGGAAGTGGTGCAACCAAATTAGAGACTCACTTCCATATCCCCTTTTCCAATAGGAAGCACCTAATATATATGCCACTTCTGCACGATGCTCGATAACTGTAGCTTCAACTCGTCCTATGGCAATCGATGAGTCTTTTAGTCGCACAACATAGTCAATCCATATTTCGTTCCTGCGGTAGTTGGGAGGCCCAATTTCTCGCAATGCAAACGATTCGAGTAATTCATCAAAAGTAGGAGCGGCCCCATTATCAACGTTCACATAGACTCTTGGATCGCATAATGTATATTTTAATTCTGTAGCATGCTCTCGAGTGATTCGCTCATATATGAGTCGCTTCGATTCGAAGTGCATATTGCGATACCTCTGAAATATTCGAGTCTAACTAGAAGCGGCTGTCAATTTGACTTGGTGCTTGCCGATAGCTTGTATAGCGAAAGTAGAGTACTCAAAACTACTATTGACGATACAATCCTTTATTCTATTAGCTAGAATAGAATCGCTAAGTTTATTTACGAACAGAACTTAGCATTGCTGAGATATCGTTGCGAGCATGCGTCATCCCTCAATTAAACTGATTGGGCTTTGCCTGGTAACAGGTACCTTAACTGCTATGCAGTCTGTAAGCGCAGTAGAAAACCTGGCCATCGCTCCCCCATTGCCAGGTTTAGAAAATGCGACAGACTACTTACCGCCTGTCGTTGACCCCATGCGGTTGGAGCTCAATCTATCTAGTCGACGGGTCACGGTTTACCAAAATGGCAACGCTCTGAAGTCATATCCTGTGGCGATTGGACGGGCAGGCTGGTCAACACCCGCTGGCAACTTTGAGGTGAAAACAAAATATCGGAATCCGCCTTGGCTACATCCTTTTGAAGGATATGTCATTCCTGGAGGCGATCCAGAGAATCCTTTGGGTCGTCGGTGGATGGGGTTTTGGACCGATGGCAATAACTGGGTAGGTTTCCATGGCACCCCCAATCGGGATTCTGTTGGCAGAGCAGCCTCCCACGGCTGTGTCCGCATGTATGACGAAGACATTGAAGAGATGTTTGAACTTGTGGCTGTAGGTACCCCGGTCGAGGTAATTCGTTAGCCAGCACCAATACAGTTAGACAGTCAAAGATAATCTTTGCAGAGAAGTGGTGCAGGATAAAAAAGACCATGACTCTGTTCTTCATCCATCTGTGCAATGTCTCGGGGAATGAATGAAGCATGATTGTTATGTTCGAATGTGGAAAAGCGAGGTGGACATCCTCAGCATCCATTAACCGATGTGCCTTCTGATCGCTCTGAACATTCAATCGCGAGCAAGCGATCGCAGTCTATCTGCAAAAGCGCCACTCGTGACTGATCACCCGCTCATTTTTGTGGACAGCAATATTCTTTTTGCTTGCTACTCTTAAGTCCATGCAAAAATCAAATCGTCAAGATTTGCTAGCGATTAAAGCCAGAGAATGTCACAATCCTTAGAAGTGGAAATTGGAGTCCCTGACTACTCCTGAGGATGATCCTTGGATCTTGCCTCACGGTCCATTCCCCAACTGCCTGTTCCTGAGATTTCCCAAGCCTATGCCTCGCCGTGATGACCTGCACAAAATTTTGCTAATTGGCTCTGGGCCAATTGTGATTGGGCAAGCCTGCGAATTTGACTATTCCGGCACCCAAGCCTGCAAAGCACTTCGCGACGAAGGATACGAAGTGGTATTGATTAACTCTAATCCTGCCACGATTATGACGGACCCAGAGACAGCAGAGCGAATATATATTGAACCCCTGACCCCCGATCTGATCGAAAAGGTGATTGCTAAAGAGCGACCAGATGCCTTATTGCCAACAATGGGGGGGCAAACGGCTTTAAACCTAGCAGTAACCCTGGCTAAAACTGGGGTTTTGGACAAGTACAAAGTCGAGCTCATTGGAGCCAAACTCCCAGCCATTGAAATGGCCGAAGACCGCAAGTTATTTAAAGAAGCGATGGGGCGAATTGGCTTAGGGGTTTGCCCTTCGGGTCTAGCAGAAACGATGGCAGAATCCAGGCAAATTGCCCTAGACATTGGTACCTATCCATTGATTGTGCGACCTGCCTTCACACTAGGTGGCACGGGCGGTGGCATTGCTTACAACCAAGAAGAGTTTGAAGCGATCGCCCACAGTGGACTAGATGCCAGTCCCGTATCCCAAATTTTAATTGAGAAGTCTCTGATTGGCTGGAAAGAGTATGAACTCGAAGTCATGCGAGATCTAGTTGATAATGTCGTGATTATCTGCTCCATTGAAAACATTGATCCGATGGGAGTTCATACTGGCGATTCAATTACCGTTGCGCCTGCCCAAACCTTGACGGATAAAGAATATCAGAGATTGCGAGACGCCTCGATCAAAATTATTCGCGAGATTGGCGTAGAAACAGGCGGTTCCAATATCCAGTTTGCAGTTAATCCTGTCAATGGCGATGTGGTCGTGATTGAGATGAACCCTCGGGTCTCACGATCGTCAGCTCTAGCCTCGAAAGCGACGGGGTTTCCCATCGCCAAATTCGCTGCCAAACTAGCGGTGGGTTACGCTCTCAGTGAAATTCCCAATGACATTACCCGCAAAACCCCGGCTAGCTTTGAGCCTAGTATCGACTATGTAGTCACTAAAATTCCTCGGTTTGCCTTTGAGAAATTCCCTGGTTCAGAGCCGACACTGACCACCCAGATGAAATCTGTGGGGGAAGCGATGGCCATTGGTCGAACCTTTCAGGAGTCTTTTCAGAAGGCCTTGCGATCATTAGAAACAGGTCGTTTTGGTTGGGGGTGTGACTGCATTGAGACCCTACCCAGCCTAGAACAGATTCGGGCCAGCCTTCGTACTCCCAATCCAGACCGGATCTACACAGTCCGTCATGCCTTACAGGCTGAAATGAGTGTAGAAGAAATTTATAAAATTACCGGAATTGACCCCTGGTTTCTTTGGCATTTTCAAGAGTTGCTAACCACAGAGCAATATCTGCACCGAACTAACCTGTACAACCTGACGGCCGATCAGATGTGGCAAATCAAACAGCAGGGTTTCAGCGATCCCCAAATTGCCTTTGCCACCCAATCTAACGAAGATGAGGTTCGTAATTATCGCAAAAAGTTAGGAGTAATCCCAGCCTACAAAACCGTAGATACCTGTGCTGCCGAGTTTGAAGCTTTAACCCCTTATTACTACTCCGCCTACGAACAGGAATCTGAAGTCTTACCCTCTGATCGCCGCAAGGTGATGATTTTGGGTTCTGGTCCTAATCGGATTGGTCAGGGAATTGAGTTTGACTACTGCTGCTGTCATGCTTCCTATGCATTGCAAGCAGATGACTTTGAAACAATCATGGTCAACTCCAACCCGGAAACGGTGTCTACAGATTACGACACCAGCGATCGCCTTTATTTTGAGCCTCTCACCAAAGAAGACGTCCTTAATATTATCGAAGCTGAAAATCCAGAGGGGATTATCATCCAGTTTGGGGGTCAGACCCCTTTGAAATTGGCTGTGCCGTTGCAAACCTATTTACAAGGCCAGACCGATGGTCCCAAAATCTGGGGGACATCACCTGACTCCATTGACATTGCCGAAGATCGGGAGCGATTTGAGCAGATTCTCCATACTTTACAAATCACTCAACCTGCCAATGGCATTGCCCGTAGCAATAGCGAAGCCATCGAAGTCGCCCAACGAGTTCAGTATCCTGTTGTCGTCCGCCCCAGTTATGTATTGGGAGGACGGGCGATGGAGATTGTTTATTCTGATCAAGAACTAGAACGCTACATGACTTTTGCCGTTCAAGTAGAGCCCGACCATCCCATCTTGGTCGATAAGTTTTTAGAAGATGCGATTGAAGTGGATGTAGATGCGATCGCAGATCATACGGGCCAAGTCGTGATCGGTGGCATCATGGAGCATATCGAGCAGGCGGGGATTCATTCCGGGGACTCTGCCTGTGCGATCCCGACCCTTTCTCTGAATGAAACCACCTTAGCTACAATCCGCAAGTGGAGTATTCAGTTAGCCCAACAGCTTAATGTCATTGGCCTCATGAATCTCCAGTTTGCTGTGCAAGGCGAACAGGTCTATATCCTAGAGGCGAATCCTAGGGCGTCTAGAACGGTGCCCTTTGTTTCCAAAGCGATTGGTCTGCCCTTAGCCCAGATTGCAGCCCGAGTCATGTCCGGCCAAACCCTGGCAGAGCTGGGTATGACAACAGAGCGGATTCCCAAACATATCTCGGTCAAGGAAGCTGTGCTACCTTTTGCTAAGTTCCCAGGAACCGATACGATTCTAGGGCCAGAAATGCGGTCCACTGGGGAAGCAATGGGCATCGATATTGATTTTGGTAAAGCCTTTGCTAAGTCGCAGCTCTCAGCTCATCAAGATCTGCCCCAAACAGGATCAGTATTTGTATCCATGACAGATCGAGACAAGCAAGCTGCCATTCCTATTGCTAAAGACCTCATCGACTTAGGCTTTAAGTTGGTCGCCACATCTGGAACTCAAAAGGTTCTAGAAGCAGAAGGCTTTGAAGTTGCGTCTGTCTTAAAACTGCACGAAGGACGGCCCAATGTCTTGGATTTGATCAAAAATCGACAAGTACAGTTAATCTTGAATACCCCTTCAGGGAGTGATGCCCATGCGGATGGTCTGTTGATTCGGCGATCGGCATTGGACTACAAAATTCCGCTAATTACGACCCTTGCTGGGGCTAAAGCGACGGCGGCGGCGTTGCGATCTATCCAATCCGAAACGATGGATGTCAAAGCTATTCAGGACTATCACGACCAAATGGGATAAAACCATCATCAGGCCCACATCTAAACCCAGATTCCGGACCTAGTTGGTGAATCATGTTCCACTATGCTTGTGTCAGGTTGAGGATTTGATCAAACTGAAAATTATCTACAAAAGTCGTTAAATTACAAGCCAGTTCGTGATGCTCAGGCTCAATTTGCTCAATCAAGCTATTAATACGTTGTTCATCCAGGTATAAGGCAGCTTGATGAAGCTGGCTTTTCCATGAAGATGGCAGTCTTTGCATCAAGTCAGGTGCTTTTTGATATAGACAATTTTTATCGGATCCCTGGCCCTCTGGCAAAGGTGGTGACTCTCCAAGGGATGGCTGAGCTTTGAGATATCGCGTCATTATTTCCAGCAAATCTGACAAGATGTAAGGCTTGCTGACAAAATCATCACAACCACTCTCCAGAGCTTGTGAACGAGTGTAATCCAAGGCACTAGCCGTCAGCGCAACAATGATTGGCGGTGAGCGATTCTCAGAAGACGCCAGATACTTAATCTGTTGGGTCGCTTTCAAGCCATCCATATTCGGCAGATTGATATCCATCCAAATTAAATGGGGATGCCAGTTTTGCGAAAGGCTCACGGCAGCTTGGCCATCTGCAACGGCTTGGACATCATAACCAAGGGGAATGAGCAGATCGACTAACAATTGCTGATTTTCTAGATGATCCTCAACCACGAGAATACGATAGTGAGGCTGTTGAACAGAGAGGTCTCTGAGCCGACCGCCGGATGCATTTTGGGTCACAGTCTCTTCAGACACATGAACTTGAATATCAAAATCAAAGCAAGTGCCTTTCCCGATCTGGCTGCTGGCAGTTAGGGTGCCACCCATCAACTGTACAAAACTACGGCAAATTGGCAATCCTAGTCCTGTACCTTGATTCATGCGTTGCCCAGCTTGGGTTTGAACAAAAGGTTCAAAGATCGTTTCTAATTCATCAGGGGCAATGCCTACACCTGTGTCCTCCAATTCGAAACAAAGAGAGTGGGTTGCTGAAGAGGAGGATAAATCCTGGCAACCAAGTTTTACCCGTAGAGTTACTGCGCCCTGTTGCGTAAACTTGAGGGCATTACTCATGAGGTTGAGCAAAATTTGCCGTAATTTTTGCTCATCGGCATGGAGATATTCTGGCACCTCAGCAGCATAGTCTATCTTGAGTTCTAAGCCTTTTGACTGGGCTTGTAAGTGCAGCATTTCATGCAATGAACTGAGCAGGTCATGAAAATTGAAGGTGGTTTCTTCTAGGATGGTTTGACCTGCCTCAATTTTGGATAGTGTCAATACCTCATTAATGAGACTCAACAGATGCTCCCCACTGCGATTAATAATATCAATCGACTTTTGCAGGTGCTGGGGCATCGTCTCATCTTCAGCAATCAATTGGCTGAAACCCAATATGGCATTGAGGGGAGTTCGCAACTCATGGCTCATATGGGCGAGGAACTGACTTTTAGTGCCATTGGCGATTTCGGCTGTCTCAATGGCATTTTCTAGTTGGGCAGTCCGTTCTTGTACGAGCTGCTCTAAATCTGCATTTAATCGCTGGAATGCAGCTTCTGATTGTTTTCGCTGGCTAATGTCTTGAATCTGAGCGACAAAATAGAGCGGTTGACCATCATCGGCATGGACTAAAGAAACACTGAGCGAGATCCATACCGCATAGCCTTGTTTGTGAATGTATCTTTTTTCCATACGGTAGTTGGGAATCTCCCCTACTAGCATCTGCTCTACGTACTTCAGAGCAAGTTCTAAATCTTCAGGGTGGGTAATGTCTTGAAATGTGATTGCTAGTAATTCTGCTTCTGTATAGCCCACGATCTCACACAGGGAGGTATTGACTTTCAACCACTGTCCGTTAGGAGAGACCAGAGCCATGCCAATCGCTGCATGTTGAAAAGCACCTGCAAAACGTGCTTCGCTCTCACGCAAGGAACGTCGAGTCTGCTGTTGCTCTTTGATGTCTTTGCCAATGCCTAGAAAACCAACCAAATTGCCTGCATCATCCTGGAGGGTGGTCACGGATAGGCAAACAGGAAACCGACGTTGATCTTTGCAAATATAAGTCCAAATAGTTTCGTCGGCAATGTTGAAGCGGGCCTTAGCCACCAAGACTTCATAGCCCGGCTGAATCGGGTATCCTAACTCCTGCGACAGTTGCTGAGCCCTATGGGCAACTTCTTGTAAATCATGAAAAATACAGGGGGTAAATTGACCAATCACTTCTTCTGGCTTATAGCCCAATTTCTGCGAAGCGCCAGTGTTGAACGTTTGAATAATCCCTTGGAGGTTTATAGAGATGATGATGAAATCAGTGCTATCAAGAATAGCCTGTTGTACTATTTGTGACTGTTGCCATTCAGAGGTCACCAGTTGATTTGCCATTGTTGAAGAATTCCCCTACCGATGTACTCAGTAGTCTTGAAGAAAACATGTATTTAAGTTCATAGTTCCCAATTATCAAGGAGAGTCACCAGAAATCATACTCAAGGGGATCTTGATTAAAGATTCAGTGATGAGAGTATCTGCTTCAGCGGACATTGAGGGCATCGCTAACTGCAACCAGTGTCCAAACAGGGTCGAGTACTTTGTGGCATGTTTTAGATTCTTCAGCAACAATCAACCGTAACAAACACAAGGTCTGCCCAGATGAGTACAAAAGACGTAGAGCATTTAGTTGCTATTGCCATTCTATATCAGCGGGATCGTTACTTAATGCAACTTCGTGATGATATTTTAGGAATTGCCTATCCAGGTCATTGGGGATTTTTTGGTGGACATTGCGACCCAGGAGAGCACCCAGATGATGCTATCCAGCGGGAACTGAAGGAAGAAATTGGGTACACTCCCTCAGATATTAAGTTATTTAATTTCTATCCAGATCCTGGGGTCATTCGCCATGTTTACTATGCACCCCTCACCGTCCCTATCACTGAACTAGAGCTGATGGAGGGCTGGGACTTAGGATTTTTCTCTCCGGCTCAGATTCAAGACAGTCAGCGGTACTCTCATAAGGCACAGGGAATTTTTCCTCTCGCTACTCCACATCAAAAAATTCTGCTGGATTTTATGGCTTTTCAGAACCATACTCAATAGCCCTAATCCACTAAAAAACAATCCTCTAGAGGATTGTTTAAGATATTGGAGCTAGTCTTTCGAGGTTAATTGTTAGGATTCCTGAGGTTCTTGAGAGTCCGGTACACGAACTGTTTCTGCTGCTGAATCGTTTGTAGATTTGCTCGATGAAGTATCGTTAGAATCGCCAGTTGGTGTAGCGGTAGGTGGTGGGGTTTCCGTTTTGGCTGCAACTGGAGTTTGAGCGGGTGGCTTGCTAACAGGTTTAGCTGCTACAGGCTGCTTAACTTTTTTTTCTGGAGCTTTGATATCTAATGTACTTCTGGCGGTTTGCAAGGCATTGTCAGCACCTTGCTTAGTTGCTGACCAAAAAGATTTGCTAGCCTCAGACAAAAGGTTGCCATCGTCAGCTTGGTTAGCTTGGCTCTGCAAAGATTTTACACTTTCCGTCAAGTCGGAAGATCGATCAACAACCCAACCAACAGAGACCAATGCTCCTAGGATGAATAGGTAGATAAGCATACCCGTTTCGACAATTATTTCCCAAATCAGCTTAAAGAAGTTTTTGAATGCATCCCATGTGTCTTTAGCTGAGACGAGTTCCCACCATTTGCTTAGTTGCTGATTAAATGGGCTAGTATTGTCAGCCATTAAAATATCTCCGCTCCAAGAAACCATTTGCCACTACTATCATGGACTGTTGTCTGGACCGGGTCAATCCAGTTTGATTGCAGAAAATCTATCGTTTCAGAGCAGACTAATCAGATCTTTTGAACAGACTAGATTGGCATCACCAAAACTAAAGGGGCTGAAATGACACTCCTTATTGGAAATCAGGAAAAGATCCCCATATGTTCGCAACTCGTCTCTTATTATGCTTCCGTTATATCTATACAGAACAGATCTATGATCAGGATTGACAACATGATTTTTCATATTGCGCAAGCAGCAGCCTGGATAGCAGCCCAAGAGAAGGGTCAATATGAAGCTTCTTCTCTTGCCTCTGAAGGCTTCATTCATTGTTCTGATGCTCATCAAGTGCTGGAAGTTGCCCACCGCCTGTTTCAAAACAGTCAAGGATTGGTTTTACTCACGATTGACCCTCAATTTCTAGAGGCTGACCTTCGCTATGAGAACTGCGAAGGAGGGGCTGAGCAGTATCCCCATGTCTATGGTGCAATTCCCATAGCTGCCGTTGAAACGGTGTTTCCCTTTGTCCCTAACGCTGATGGAAAATTTGTTCTACCTCATGCTGACAATCCATAGTGCCTAGGCCACTATCTGGGGTAGTCGCGGAGAAATGACAATACCTGGGGGTAAGATACCAGCATTGCCACCTATTAGGAATTTGGCATTGCAATCACCTTGGCAAATCAGAGCTTGCAAATAACCCCTCTAGTTCTTGAGTGAGGGGATGGGGAGCAAAGCCAAGGGCATAGGCTTGGGAACTATCTAAGGAAACATCAGCAGGACGAGGTGTGGAGAGCGCTACATCCGCTTGCAAACAACTTACCAACAGTTCACCTGGAAATCCCAAAATCCGCACTAAATCTTCACCCATCTGATAGCGAGATAGACGCTCTGGCCCTCCCAGATGTAAACACCCTCTGTTCTTTTCTAAAATTAGCAATAATCCTTTTGCAGCATCTGTTCCACTCACCGGCGTCCGAAATTCATCTTGGAACAACTGAAGGAATTGTCCCTTTTGTAGATTCTGGATTAGCGGTTGCAAAAAACTGGAGGCATGGGGAACAACACCATACATTAGTGGCATGCGACCAATCATGGTTTGAGGATAACGTTCGACCATGCCTTGTTCTGCCGCTACTTTCTGTTCACCATAGATGTTAGTTGGAGACACAGGATCAGATTCGGCATAGGGAGGATGTAGGCCATCGAACACTAAATCAGTGGAAACAAATAATAAGGGGATTTGTTGATCTGCACAAAGTCCAGCTAGATTCCAAGATGTTTCCACATTGATTGCGAATGTGGATTGGGGGTCTACCTGACAGGCGTGGGGACGAGCTTGGGCTGCAGCATGAATAACAGCATCCGGTTGCACGGTCTGCAACATCTGTTTAAGACTGGCATAGTCTCGTAAGTCTAAGGAGATCAGCGAGCATCCCGGTACTTGCACAGCGTGGGAGTAAGTTGTGCCCCACACCTGCCAATCTCTTTGTGCTTCTTGACAAAGATACCAACCTAAAAAGCCACTCGCGCCCGTAATCAGAAGCTTTTTAGTTGATGCAGAGTGGGTTGGTTCTAGCATTTGAGTACCAACCGATAGGGTGGAGAACTGCTCCGTAGCTTGTCCAGAGCCTCGTTGACTTGGGTTATAGGTAGCGTCTCGGTCTTAGGGACAAGATTATGCCGAGCGGCAAAATCTAGCATTTTGGCGATAGTTGCTGGACTCCCTGCTGGGCTACCAGAAACAGATCGTTGCCCCCCGATCAAGGGAAAGACAGGCAAAGATAAGTCTGGTGCAATTCCCACTAGATGTAGCCGACCTTTAGGACGCAGAGCATTGAGGTAGATGGCCCATTCCAAGGAAACATTGACAGTGGAAATGATGTAGTCAAAGGTATTGGCAGCTGCGTTGAGGGCCTCTGCATCCCGAGTATTCACAAAATGGTGCGCCCCCAACTTGCGGGCTTCAACTTCTTTCTCGGGCCGAGTCGACAATGCAGTGACTTCACATCCCCAGGCATTTAGGAACTGGAGCGCTAGATGTCCTAGACCACCAATCCCAATTACCCCGACCCTATCTGTGGGCTGAACTTCGCACTGAATAATGGGATTGAACACAGTAATCCCAGCACAAAAGAGGGGGCCAGCAGCAGCAGGGTCGATGGTATTAGGGATGGGAATCACCCAACTCTGATCTGCCCGCACTTGATTGGCAAATCCGCCCGGTCGACCCAAAATGGTGCCCTCCACCGACTGGCAAAGATTATGATCGCCACTCATGCACCATTCGCAGTGCATACAGGAATAGGAGTACCACCCCAAACCCACGCGTTGACCAACCGCTAGGGTCGTGACTGTAGTGCCAATGGCCGCAATTTTGCCGACAACCTCGTGCCCTGGAACGAGGGGATATTCGGTGAGACCCCAGTCATTATTGATCATGCTGAGATCACTGTGACAAATCCCGCAATACTCAACTTGAATATCAACCTGTTGATCTCCTAATGGCCCTGGATCATACTCATAGGATTTTAGTTCTCCTCCTGGTTCAAACGCAGCGTAAGCATTGATCATGCATTCATCCTCGTTGGGCAGATGTGGTGATGATAATCTGAAAATCCGCTACAAATCTAGCGATCGCGATACCAACGTGGCTTGAAATAGGTAACTTTGGATCTCAATAGTTGTTTAGAGTTGAAATAGTATTTCGAGCTATCTGGGGCGACTAGCTAAGCTCATGGTCCTAACGGGCAAGAGATTGTGGATTGGGGGTAACTAGGTTCAAAAGCAAAATGAGAGGAGGAAAAATACAAAAGCTATACAAGCCCATTTGATAGGAACCAAAATAATCTTTAGACAAAGCCATCCATGAGGGTCCAATCGCACTAGCAAAAACGATGCTCATCATTTGTACTCCTGCAATAGCACCCAGATGAGTTCGTCCAAAGAAACGCGGCAAAGCCACGGCAGATAACGTACCAAAGCAACCGCCGCTGATGCCTAAGCCCACAATTGCAAACCAACGCAAACTGAGGATATCTAGATTGGCCATGCTGGCAATTCCCATCGCCTGCGCGATCATCATCCCCATAAACAAGAATTGCAGCCGCACGCGATCAGCAAGCAGTCCCATCAATGACCCCATTCCCGTAGAGACAAAAGCAATGGGCACAAACAACGCTACAGATTGGGCTTTAGTCAACCCTGCTTCTGCGCCCAAATCGACAATATGAAATGTAATTCCGGTAATAGAGAGGGCTTGACTAGATAAAGCCAAAGTTACAGCCCAAAAAGCCAAGGTTTTTAGGGATTCGATCCGGGTATAGTCTCTAAATGCTTCTGATTGAGCTAGCTGTTTTTCAGGTTGAGATTTTGCGGCTTGACCATCCATCCGCAACCCACATTCTTCAGGATTATCCCGATACAGTGTCCAGCCCAATGTTCCCATGCCTAGTCCTACAATGAGGCCCATACTTATCCAGGTCCAGCGCCAGCTTGTCGCCTCTATCCAGTTATTCAGAATGGACGGGGTAGAGGCAAAACTAAAGGAGATAAAGACCCCAGCTATTCCTGACACCAGTCCTCGCCGTCGATCAAACCACTTCCCTAAAGTGTTACGACTGGTCATCGTTAACATACCCTGCCCGCTAAATCGTAAGCTGGTGAATCCGATGACGAGCAAGACCAAGGACATAGAGGTTGAAGTTTGCAAATTCAGAGTTTGACTGAGAAAGAGGGCGATGCGATCGCATACACTCAAATACCCCAAGGTCAGCGCTAACCAAACCGAAGCCAGCACCACCGAGATCCGAGCCCCAAACTGATCTAAAAACACACCCCCAAAAGGGAGCAATAAACCACTGGCAAGAGTGCCAACTAGATAGGTATTACTGAGTTGCAAGCGCGATACCCCCATCGCCTCAATCAAATAATCGGTAAAGACACTCACCCCCATCGTTTGACCGGGGATGCTCATAATCACGCCTAGGGTACAGGCAGCCAAAATCACCCAGCCATAGAAAAAAGGAAGCTGCTTAGGGCTAAAGGGAACATGGGGGCGGAGAAGAGGATGGTTTTGCAGGTAGTTCGAAACGTTGTGATTGAGGCGCTTGGATAATGAATTTCGCAACTTCATGCAAAACCTAACGAAAAAATTGGCATTGAGAAGTCTTCAGCTTAGCGAATTTCCAGAATCTGGTCCCTTTGCCGCAGACATTCTGGCATTGCCCACTCTGATTCGATCCAGATCGTAGAGCAGGACCAGCAGCAGAGGCTTAATATTCTGTTGCTAAGACGGAAAACTTGAGATTCCTGTTAGCTATTGATGATATGAATGGATAGAACATCCCCATTTTTCTATTACCAATGCCCTCCCCTCCCCTTTATAATTGTTTGCTTAGACCTGCTCAATCTAGGGATAAATGGGCCTTACAACAAATGATTTGGCAATTTACGTGGGAAGAAGGCCTAAAACTCGACTTGCGCCTATTTAGCTATGCTTTTTTTCGGATAGGGCTGCTTTCATTAGCGCTATGGCTGCAAGTGCAGGGGCGACAACACACCTCAATGGTTGATGTCCAATTCATCTTGACGATTACCAGTATCCTTACAGCCGGTCTAGGCATTTATCTCGCCAGTATAGCCGTGGGGCAGTTGGTGATGAGATTTTTGGGTGTCTTGTTCAACTGGTCACGTTTCCAGGTGATTGAGCAGAACGACAATATTGTGGGCTGTGCCCTTCTCAATTCCTACATTAATCATTGTGAATTGGCCTATGTCTTTGTTAACCCCCATTATCGCCATCAGGGATTGGGCTCAATGATCGTCCAGATGCTAATTCAGCAATCCCCTCATGACCTTTATCTAGCTTGTAAATCGCAGGTTGTCCCTTTCTATGAGCAGCAAGGATTTAGATCACAAACCTGGAAACAACTGCCTCTGTCAGTCCGACGGTGTTTTCAGGTATTTCGCCCCCATCCTCGCTTATGGGGATTTGCACTAAATTTCATGCTACATACAGCTGCGCCCCTACCGTTCAGTTCGGAATCAGCAAGTTTAGCAAAATCATCATCCCGGTAGCGTGGAAGATCTACTTATGCAAAGATGGCGAACCGAATTCAAATATACTAAAAAATCATAAAAATGCCTACTAATCAGCATTTTTATGATTTTTTCAGTTATTGTCTGCCTCCTTCTTGCAAAATCACCCGGTTGCCCCCAGCTCTTTGAGCTTGGCGTAGAGATTGTTCAGCAGCAGCAATTAAATTGGCAGGGATTAATTTAGAAGTGGGCACAATTGTGGCAATGCCAAGACTCAAGGTAATCGATTGATCGGGCATAGATGGAGGTGATGTGTGGTTTTTCTTTAAAGCCCCAACCCTTAATCGAACTTTCTTAGCAATACAAGCTGCTTCGTCAATCGAAGCGTTGGGCAGTAACACCACGAAAGTATCGCCTTGGTAGCGGGCCAACATCCCTTTGGAGCGTTCAATATTGGTGTAAATAACCTTAACCACCTGCTCAATATAAGCGTTGCAAGTATTATCGCCATATTGCCGTCTAATATGAGAAAAATCATCGACTTCGCACAACAATACAGAAAGGGGTTGTCTTTCCTGCTCCAGACGCTGCCAATCTCTCTCTAATCGAGCATCAAAGTGCGAGCGGAGCAAAACTTGAACAACGCTTCTATGAGTCCATAGGTGTTCAATATGTTGATATAGTCCCGTTGGTTGTAACACCTGGAGAAACTGATGTGTCACTTGCTTGAGTACCAAGATCTTAGGTGGCGCTGATGACTCAAACGACTCTGTCATTTTGGATAGATCGCTAAACAAGAAAGGGGGTAGGAAAGACACACTGATATTCCGTAAATCTTGAAGAAGCCGCATCACCAACTACCTCATCATCGTGCATAGTGGATAACTAGCAACCATCATCTGAGAGTTTCTGGTACCATAACTCATCATCTCGAAAGCCACACAAACAGTTGACTGGCAACAATATATTCTATGGAGGTAGGAACGATCCTGCGCTCACTTAAAGCAATAAAAGATTTTTTAGGCTAGATATTATGTCTAGACTAAAAATTCAAACCTATTTTAACGTAAGGATGGATTTGTCTTGACGAAGCCTATGACAAAAATTTTTGTTGACTAGCGAATTATCCTCATTTGCTAGAAATAGGCATTCTAGGTTAATTCTCTTCATGGTCATGTAGTATAATGTAGTCGATGTAATCGAATTAATTATTAATCGCTATGTCAGCGAAAGGCGCAAAAAAGTCCAAAAAAAGCAGAATTAAGCATTTTTGCGGAAAATAACCAAAAAAACAATTAAATGGAAACCCAGTTAAAATGGCTAGCAATTCCTATGCTAGAGACTTCTCTATGGTGGAAGTCGTAAGTTTGTAGATGGGTCTCTGGGCAGCTATATTTATATACTCACCGCATGGGAAAGCGCTACCGATACCTCTATCTGCTATCTGCAATATAGAAAATATTGCTAGATAAGAGTTAGTTTCCTTAAATTCTCCCTAACACCAAAAGACAAAAGTTTACGGGAACCCCCATACGGGTCAAATATACTGCGTAAAAATGCTCAAGGATTCAGCACGATAGAGGAGAGAACAGACTTGATTTCTCCGTTTGGATAGGGAACAGAATCGAACTCATGGTGAAAAATCGTGATGAAATTAACCCTATTTGAGAATGCGGTTGCGTTTCGCGATCGCACACAGTCATATCTTCTGCTTCATCCTGCTGAGCATAATCTGTTGCTAGGAATTCAAAGTGCTCTGATCCGGGTCCCAGAAGCTTTTCGTATCCCCCCAGATCTGTTCGTGATTGAATCGTCAGGTGACATCATAGCGATGGGGACTCGCACGCCGCCTCATGAATTCGTGTTGTCGAAAGTGATTGATCTGCGAGCCTTGGACATGATTGCTGATTATTTCCATCAATCCCAAACACAATTATCTGGGATCAATAGTTTTGTGCCAGAATCCCAAGCATTTGCTCGAACCTGGCAAACCCACACTGGACAATCCAGCACGTTGAAAATGGAGTTGCGTATTCATCAGTTAACCCAAGTTCGTCCCCAGCCAAAGGTACAGGGTTATTTGCGAGTGGCAACAAAGCGCGATCGCAAACAACTTTTACGTTGGTCAAAAGCATTTTCTCTAGAGACCTTTGGAGACCTTGAAGCCGATATAGAGCGAATTCTAGATATCCAACTCAAACGACAAGATCTCTATGTATGGTGCGATGGGCAGGCCGTTTCGATGGTGGTTGGTCGTCTTTCTCAACCAGGAGGCGGACGTATTGGCCCAGTCTATACTCCTCCAGAATTCCGGCGACGGGGGTATGCTTCCGCTTGTGTCGCAGCAGTCAGTCAGATGTTGATCGATCGAGGCGCGCAGCGATGCTGCTTATTCACTGATATCACTAACCCTACGTCTAACCACATCTATCGGACTATGGGATATGAACCCGTATGTGACTGGCATAATTATCGTTTTGGGTCATAGGAGGATAGCTTTAGTCAATAATATTGAGACTAACGATCCGGGACACTCAGTTTTGACACTTTCAACAACACAGCCCTTTCTCTTGATTGGAGAAAGGGCTGTAAAAAATATGGAGAGGCCGTACACACCTCAATTGAATAATTTACTCGTCTGGTTGCTCCGCTTCAGAGTCATCTTCTAACTCATCTTTGAAACCCCGCAAAGATTTTCCTAGAGATGCCCCTAGTTCAGGTAATTTCTTGGGTCCAAACAGGAACACTGCTGCTAAGACAATGAGTCCAACTTCTAACCAGCCAAGACCAAACATGCATAGACTCCTCGAAATAAGTGGGATTTAGGCAGCAGATTCGCGTTTGAGGGCAATTTTAGCTTGTTTGAATTCTTGTTCCAACCGATCTTTCAATCGCTGGGGAACAGGACGATTGGGATAAGAGTTATAGTGCCCTGCCAATCCATTGACCGCAGTTGCCATCGTCATAAAGGATGCAGAACTGGCTAGCTTGGGCTTGCGGCGATACCGAGAGACATATTCACTAATCAGAGCGCCCGCTTCTGCTTGATTCTCTGACTTATTGGGATCATCATCGGGCAAGGTGATTGCATTACTGAGATTGTCGATAACGTAGATAGTATCTTGCTGATAGTCCCCCGATAGCAGAGTCCGAGAAGAAAGCAGTGAACAGCCTGTTGTTAGAAATAGACAAGCTACTAGCATTAAGCTGAGGAGACGGGAGACAAAGCGCTTCATAATAATTTGGGGATCTCGTATAACTTTAATAAATGGGCAGAGCTGCTAACGATCCTTTCAATGGAGATTGTCAAAGTTGCCTCAGCTTTAAAGGATAAAACATTACTGTTATCAATGCTCTGAATCAGGGAGCATTTCGCTATGGTGTCAACTGAAATTAAGTCTGGCTATACGTTGCCTGTCTTCGCTTGCGCCGCTGCGATCGCAGCCCTCCGATGGCTCTACGACGCGACCCCGCGATCCCAGGTTAGTTTGGACCTTATTCATCCTGATCGACAGGTTCAGATCCCCATTGAGCAAGTATCTGGTTTACACCCTGGCCAAGCGTTAGCCATCACCCGTAGTGATCCGGGTGACAATTTAGATCTGACTCGGCATACTCCTCTGTGGGCACTCGTGGAATGGGCTGCGCCTGAGCAACAAGAATTAATTCTGTTGCAGGGGGGCGAGGGGGTGGGGATTGATCACAATCGCGGCGAGCAAGCAGCCATTTACACCTATGCCCGAGAGCTGCTAATGACCAACTTAGAACGCTGGCTACAGCCCCCCGATCGGATTCAGGTTACCCTAATTTTGCCAGAGGGGCGGGCCTTAGCAGAGCGGACCTCGAATGCGGCTTTCGGTGTGGTAGATGGGTTGTCCTTACTAGGGACTTCGGCCATTGCCCAACCCTTGAGTGCGCCTCAGCAACTAGAGCACTTTCGAGCTGAACTGCAGCAGAAAGCATCTCAGCAGACTGCTCTGGTTTTTTGTCTGGGGGAAAACGGTTTAGACTTGGCTGCTACGCTGGGCATTGCTCCACAGGCCGTGATCAAGACAGCCAATTGGCTGGGGCCATTATTAGTAGAAGCTGGTCTACAAGGAATGCGTTCAATTTTATTGCTGGGGTATCACGGCAAATTGATCAAACTGGCGGGGGGGATTTTCCATACTCACCATCATTTGGCAGATGCTCGTCAAGAAATTATGACTGCTCATGCTGCCAATTTGGGCTTACCCCAGGAACAGGTTCAAGCTTTGTTGGCCAGCCCTACAGCGGAGGCGGCTTTGCAACTATTAACTGATCTGGATACCCAAACCCATAGCCACTGGGTACCGTCTGTTTATGGGGCCATGACTGCGCAAATTGATCTGCGATCGCAAACCTATATTCGTAAGCAGTGCGATCTGACAGTGCAGGTCGGGTCAGCCTTGTTCAATCGTAACCGCCAACTCTTTGCCATTAGCCCCAAGGGTCAGCAATTATTAGAGCAGTTTTGTCAGCAGAGCCAAGATTGACCTAAACTTGATAAATATTTATACCTGCTTTTTAAAACTTCTGAAGTCCCCCCATTCATCAATCGATAGTACCCAAAATCTTGGTTGTAGGGTTCTCTCTTTCTCTTGATATAACCAATATAGTTCGTCCTACCTAAACCCTGCCCTTCCACCCATTGGGGATATCTTCCGTGCCTTCTCAGACTCAGCAACCCCTTTCTACTCATCCTCAAGATTCAACCTTTGCGAACACCCCTGTTGATCGTGAAATGATTGCTATCCTTGACTTTGGTTCGCAGTATTCCGAACTGATTGCTCGCCGCATTCGAGAAACCCAAGTCTACTCAGAAGTTTTATCTTTTCGGACCTCCATTGAACAACTGCGGCAGCTGAATCCGAAGGGCATTATTTTGTCCGGTGGCCCCAATTCCGTCTATGCCGAGTATGCCCCTGCCTGTGATCCTGAGATTTGGACACTCGGTATTCCCATATTGGGGGTCTGCTACGGGATGCAACTGATGGTGCAACAGTTGGGTGGCCAAGTAGAAGCGTCCGGTACTGCTGAATATGGTAAAGCCTCTATCTGGATCGATGATCCCACCGATCTGCTGACTAATGTGGAAGACGATACCACCATGTGGATGAGTCATGGAGATTCCGTCACCAATTTGCCAGAGGGGTTTAAGGTTTTAGCCCACACCACTAATACCCCCCATGCCGCCGTTGCTCACCATGGTCGTCAACTGTACGGGGTTCAATTCCATCCAGAAGTGGTGCATTCTCAGGGTGGACAAGCACTCATTCGCAACTTTGTCTATCATATTTGCGAATGCGAACCCACATGGACGACAGAAGCCTTTGTGGAAGAAGCTATTCGAGAAGTGCGCGCTAGAGTTGGCAATAAGCGCGTGTTACTGGCCTTGTCGGGGGGAGTAGATTCCTCCACCTTGGCCTTTCTGTTGCACAAGGCGATTGGCGATAACTTAACCTGTATGTTTATCGATCAGGGGTTCATGCGCAAACTAGAACCTGAGCGTTTAGTGAAACTCTTTCGAGACCAATTTCATATTCCAGTCGAGTATGTGATGGCGCGCGATCGCTTCTTAAATCAGCTTGATGGCATCACTGATCCAGAAGAAAAACGTAAGCGGATTGGTCATGAGTTTATCCAAGTGTTTGAAGAAGAATCAAGACGATTAGGTCCTTTCGACTACCTTGCCCAGGGGACACTCTATCCTGACGTCATTGAGTCTGCTGATACGAACGTTGATCCAGCGACTGGCGAACGGGTTGCTGTCAAAATCAAAAGTCATCACAATGTCGGCGGTCTCCCCAAAGATTTGCGGTTTAAGCTTGTCGAACCCCTACGAAAGCTATTTAAGGACGAAGTTCGTAAAGTGGGTCGCTCTCTCGGCCTACCCGAAGAAATCGTCAATCGCCACCCTTTTCCGGGGCCAGGTTTAGCGATTCGGATCATTGGCGAAGTCACTGCCGAGCGCCTCAATATTCTCAGGGATGCGGATCTGATTGTGCGACAGGAGATCAATCGGTCGGGCCACTACGACGATTTTTGGCAAGCGTTTGCCGTGTTGCTCCCTGTTCGGAGCGTCGGAGTCATGGGCGACCAACGTACCTATGCTTACCCCATTGTTTTGCGTTTTGTCTCCAGTGAGGATGGTATGACGGCTGACTGGTCCCGCGCTCCCTACGAACTTTTGGAAACCATTTCCAATCGAATTGTAAATGAAGTGAAGGGTGTGAATCGGGTGGCTTTCGATATTACTTCCAAGCCCCCTGGAACCATCGAATGGGAATAGATGCTTGAGCTTTTCCACCCCCTGGCAACCAAGTCAGTCCACAAAGCCCGATAATAGGGCGATGCTGTATAACCATATCGAACATGACTAGTGGTGAGCCCACAACTCCGTCCAATCCTTACCTAGACGAAATTAAGACTATCGTCAATGCCCATGCCCAGCGAACGACAGGAGATTCTGCTGAATTATTGCATCTCCTGCGTTTGTTGGAATCTCTGCACCAAAATGTTAGAGAAGACTTGTTTATCAAGAGCTTGCCAACCAATCGCCAAGCGCTGCACCGATTACTACGAGAAATCGAAAGCGAAGGCGGATGGCCCTATATTCCGCGTATGCGCTTGAAAGCCCTCATGGCTAATCTCTACTCAGAAGAAGCTACCCAGAACCCGAAATAATGACCGAAAATTCTTGCTTTTACTATCATCAGTGCGCTCTCATCCCTGTTTCTACATTGCAGAAGCAGACTTTAGCAGCACCTCCAGTTTTCTCAATAAGTCTTCAGGCTTCAAAGATTTAAGGAGATAAGCATCTGCTCCCAGGCTTAAATATCGTTGATGATCTTTAGAGATGCCTTCTGGGGTAAGGACAATAATTTGCATTTCATCTGTCCCTGGCTGCGATCGCAACTGACGAATGAGATTGAGACAGCCCTGGCCTGGCAACTGGGCATCGACAATAACCGCGCTCGGCCGTAGTAAGCGAATTTGATCGAGCGCGGCAGAGGCCTCAACCATCCAGATCAACTGATAATTAGCGGCGGTAAGGATGTCGCACAAGAATGTCGCATCCTCTTCATTGCCTTCGATCAAAACTATTCGTCCCTTTGATAAGGATGTAGCTCTAGCGTTTGCTGAGGGGACAAACGCAGCTTGATTAGGCAGTTGCACGGTGAAGATAGACCCTTGACCTTCAACAGAGCTGACATCAATCCAGCCTTGATGCAAGGTCACACACTGTTGAGCTAATGCTAAGCCCAAACCTGCTCCGTCATAGGTGCGACGATAGGAGGTATCCAACTGCTGAAACTTCTCGAATAGGTGGGGTTGCTGACTGGGTGAGATGCCGATGCCCGTATCTTCCACCTGGAAAACAGCAGTATTGGTTTCTACCCAAACCCGTAAAGTCACCGTTCCACCCATGGGCGTGAATTTGATGGCGTTGTCAATAAGGCTAATAAGAACCTGCTGGACTCGGCGCAAATCAGCACAGAAGTGATCGCGATCCTGGGGAATCTTCAGATTCGTCCTGAGCTGAACTTCATGGGCATTGGCTTTCTCTCTCACCATCTGCAGAACTTGCTGTATCAATGACGAGAGAGAAAATTCACTCAAATTTAAGGTGGCTTTGCCCGATTGAACGTGGGAGAAATCGAGAATATCATTAATCAGTTCTAATAAATGTTCACCACTGTCATGAATGGTTTGCAAGCAACTACGCTGCTTGTCGGTTAGGGGTCCTAAAGACCAGCGTAATAGGGTGGCGGACATGCCAATGACGCAGGTGAGAGGTGTGCGCAATTCATGACTCATCGTAGCCAAAAAGTCGCTTTTAGCTTGATTGGTAGATTGAGCTGCAATCAGTGCAGAATGAAGCTCTTGAGTTCGCTCAGCCACTTGTGCCTCTAAAGTTTGCTGCTGTTGCTGAACTTGGTCATGGAGTTGGGACTGATGAATAGCAATGGCAAGATGCTCACCAACCTTCGTCAGTAGATCTTGTTCGTAGGGTTGCCATGATCGAGGACGCCAACACTGATGGGCTATGAGCAGTCCCCACAATTCAGAGTTGACTAGAATAGGGGTAATCAGTAGGGCTTTGACCTGAATAGAGTTGAGAAACTCAAGAGACCCCTCGGCAATAGGGCACTGCTGCTGAAGATTGGGAATCACTAGAGTCTGACCCCGTTGATATTGATGAGGACAGTCTGTAAAGGAGGCTCCGCCCAACTGTTCTTGGCAATGCAACACAGACGAGATTTCCGGTGCAGCTTTTGCTTCGTAGATTACAGCCTCTTTGGATGGCGAGAGCAGTGCAGGAGGGTGATCGTCGTAGGTCAAAACGCTGGAGAGGGCAGCCAGTGGATAAATGATGAGCCGATCAGCCTGCAGCAAGCGACGAACTGCTGCCACTGTCGTTGAGAAGATAGCGGCAAGTTCTGAACCCTGGTGAACTTGAGTAATGATCTGATTCAGGAGGTATTCTGGCACCAGGTGTTGATCCGACACAGCCTCAACGATGGGTGGGCTGGTTAAAAGATCAGGGCTGGGATTGATGTTCCAACTCGTCGTCAGAGACTGAAGCGTAAACTGACCCTGGAGTTTGGCATCATTAGTTTTGCGAGCTTGGCGAGCCTTCACTTCCGCAATCAGTTGCTGAGCTTGGGGCTGGTGATGGCAACGTTGATAGAGATCATCTAGAAAGATACAAATGGTATTGGGATCAAAAGTAAGCTGGATCTCAGAATTGTCGTGCTCTGGCAGGTCATAGACTAAGGCACTAAAACGCTTGGAGGTCAGAACGGTAAAGCGCTGGTTTTCTTCGCCAATCTCTATGGGTTCAGTGTTAGTCATCAGCTTCACCACGCCAGGGATGAACGGCACCATACTCGCTAACGACAAACTAAGTTGCGGATATACAGTGCTGGGTAGCATCTGTTCACATACTTCTGGTGCTGAAATAGGCATTATCCGATCTCCTAGGCTTGTGTCCAGCTCCCCCAGCGAAGCCCTACAGCCTTTCGGTCCAGGTTATACGTCGATAGTCGGAGTAGGGATAAGATGATGACGGTTGAAAGTAATGACTGATCTGTTTCTATCGTGAACCTGTCATGATTGGAGAAGTTCCACTGATTTCTTTAAGGCTTTCAATCATCCGCAATATTTGAGTGGAGTCTTTTGCAGTCATTATTTCAAAGCTCAGTCTGATGTCACTATTGATAGGAGGTCCTCTATGCACCGTCTGGCTGCAATGCCTGGAGGTTGGGAAGAGGGCACAACAGAAGGTGTCATTTTTATTGAGCAGACTCCCGCGCCAGTTGTGGTATTAACGGCAGCAGATACAGACATTCAGGTGTTTGCTCAAGCCACAACCTTGGTCGCTGATACGGTGCCTCCGGTCAGGGTAGTCAATCTATTGCATTTACAACAACAGTTGAGTATTGACCACTACGTAGAGACCGTTCTGCGCCATGCTCAGGTTATTATTGTGCGCTTATTAGGAGGCCGAGCCTATTGGTCCTATGGTTTGGAAGTGGTCAAAGAAACCATCGCCCAAACCGGAGCACAATTGTATGTTTTACCTGGGGATGATCGTCCAGATCCAGACTTAGTCAGTCACTCCAGTGTCAGCTTGGCGGTGGTGCATCAGCTCTGGCGGTACTTGACAGAGGGAGGTATCCACAATTGTGTCCAGGCATTACGGTTGATTGCTTATCAGCACTTTGGGGCGGAGCTGCTGCCTGAATCACCGCAAACCGTTCCTCGTATTGGCCTATTCTCTGGTGAGAATGCTGACAGGTGGTGCTTAGTGTCCTGCCCTAGAGTGGGTATTTTATTTTATCGGGCTCACTATCTGGCGGGGAATATCGATGCGATCGCAGCCCTCGGCCAAGCTCTCATTGCCAATGCTCTGGCTCCAGTCCCCATTTTCGTTCAATCCCTCCAGGATCCTGAGGTCCAAGCGGAACTGGTGGAGTTGCTGAACCCACCTGATCAACCCAGCGTTGATCTGCTCCTGAACACGACGAGTTTCTCCCTTGCTAAGCTCGCCGACGAGACCCTGAACCTGCACCTTTGGCAGCAACTAGATGTCCCTGTGTTGCAAGTCATCTGTAGCGGCGGTTCTGTGGAGCGGTGGCAAACCCAGCTCCAAGGATTGGCCCCCCGGGATATGGCCATGAATGTGGCCTTGCCTGAAGTCGATGGTCGAATTATTAGTCGTGCCGTCTCTTTTAAGGCGGTTCAAACCTACAACGAGCGATTAGAAACGGAGGTCGTCAGCTATCAACCGATGGCCGATCGCATCCAATTTGTAGCAGCGCTAGCGGCCAACTGGATTAAGCTGCGACGGTGCTCCCCAGCCAAAAGGCGTATTGCCCTGATTTTGGCCAATTATCCCAACCGAGATGGCCGTCTTGCCAATGGGGTCGGGCTGGATACCCCGGCAAGCTGCATAGCTATTTTGCAAGCGATGCAGGCGGCGGGATATACCTTGGCAGACGTGCCGACCGATGGCGATCAGTTGATTGAGTGGCTGACGACGGGTATCACGAATGATCCCGAAGGATGGCCCCTCCGATCGATTTATCAAAAACTGTCCCTGGCTCAGTACGAAGAAGCATTTGCGCAACTGCCAGCGGTAGTCCAGCAGCGAATGTGCGATCGCTGGGGATCTCCCCAGCAAGCTGCCCCTGCAGGGTTCTTTGCCATCCCTGGCTTGCAGTTAGGCAATGTGTTTGTGGGCATTCAACCCTCTCGGGGCTACGATACCGATCCGAGTCTCAACTATCATGCCCCGGATTTGGAACCGACTCATGCCTATTTAGCGTTCTATTTCTGGCTCCGTCAACAGTTCCAGGTTCATGCCATCATCCATGTCGGCAAGCACGGTAACTTAGAGTGGTTACCGGGTAAAAGTATTGCCCTGTCTGATACTTGCTACCCTGAGGTAGCACTGGGCCCCCTACCCCATCTCTATCCCTTTATCGTCAATGATCCTGGAGAGGGGGCTCAGGCCAAACGTCGGGCTCAAGCAGTCATCCTCGATCACCTTACCCCCCCCTTAACCCGCGCTGAACTCTATGGTCCCTTACTGCAACTAGAGGCGTTAATCGATGAATATTACGAAGCCCAAAGCTTGGATCCTAGACGTTTACCTGTCCTTCGCGATCGCATCTTGACCTTAGTGCAAACAGAACAGCTCGATCAGGATTTAGGGATTGCTCCTGGCTCAGACACTCCAGCTCGCCTAGAAACACTCTTAACTCAAGCAGATGGTTATCTCTGCGAACTGAAAGAAGCCCAAATTCGGGATGGTCTCCATATTTTTGGGTCGTGCCCAGAGCACACCCAGCTTCGCGATTTGACCGTTGCCCTGGCTCGTCAACCCAGTCCTCAGCACCAAGGCTTAACTCGGACCCTTGCGCAGGTTTGGGAGCTAGACTTCGATCCGCTCACTGCCGATCCGGCTCAACCTCTCACACCTGACCAGCTAAAAAGTCTGAGCCCATCTTCAACGACGAATACCCTACATATTCTGGGAGATGCGATCGCTCTCCTCGAAGCAGCAGCAGCAGACCTCGTAGAACAGCTCCTCACCCCTACCACCTGTGACGTCTCCAGCTATGCTCCTCAGTTACAAACAGAGCTAGGTTGGATTCGAGACCGTTTGCTACCGAGGCTATATCAAACCGATCAAGAAATCACCCATTTGCTCAAAGGGTTGGACGGATGCTATATCCCTAGCGGCGCCTCTGGTGCGCCTACCCGTGGTCGTCCTGATGTGTTACCCACAGGGCGGAATTTCTACTCTGTTGATATTCGAGCCTTGCCGACAGAGAGTGCTTGGGATGTGGGCCGCAAAGCAGCAGAAGTCTTAATTGAACGCTATACCCAAGATCACGGTGAGTATCCCCGAACCTTGGGACTCTCTATGTGGGGAACTGCAACCATGCGCACGGGGGGAGATGATTTGGCCCAAGCCTTAGCCCTCTTAGGAGTACAACCCGTTTGGGAGGGACTGTCTAGACGGGTGATTGATTTTGAGATTTTGCCTGTATCAGGGCTGGGGCGGCCCCGTGTGGACGTAACGTTGAGGATTTCTGGTTTCTTTCGGGATGCCTTTCCCAATTTAATCGATTTATACGACCGGGCCGTCAATGCTGTCGCCAATTTAGATGAAACGGCTGACCAAAATCCCCTTGCTGCCCACGTCCAGTCAGAGCAACACTATTGGACTGATCAAGGGTTGACAGCGGAGGGGGCAGCGCTGCGATCGCGCTTCCGCATCTTCGGTTCCAAGCCTGGTGCATACGGGGCTGGCCTTCAGGGCCTGATCGAGTCCCAAAACTGGACCGATGATCAAGACTTAGCCCGAGCCTATATGAATTGGAGTAGCTATGCCTACACGGCTCAAACGTCTAGCATCGATCGGTCCACCCCTGATCGCACGATGTCTGCACCTCAGCAAGGCACCACTGAGCAGTTTGCTCCCGAAGCATTTAGCCAGCGTCTGAGTCAAATGCAAATTGTCCTCCATAACCAAGACAACCGCGAACATGATTTGCTTGATTCTGATGACTACTATCAATTTCAAGGGGGATTAGCCACAGCGGCAAGAGTCGTCCAGGGGCAAAATCCCGAATTATATTTTGGGGATCATGCGATCCCCTCTCATCCCAAGGTGCGCAAACTTCCAGAAGAAATTGCCCGAGTCTATCGCTCGCGAGTGATTAATCCCAAATGGATTGCTGGGGTGATGCGCCATGGTTATAAAGGCGCCTTTGAAATGACGGCAACCGTCGATTATTTGTTTGCCTACGACGCCACGACCCATTGTGTCGCGGATCATATGTATCAAGGGGTTGCCGACGCTTACCTCTTTGATCCACAGGTCCAGGACTTTATTCAAGCTAAAAATCCTTGGGCCTTGCGAGATATGGCTGAGCGACTTTTAGAAGCCCATCAGCGGGGACTTTGGCAGCAGGTGAATGAGGAGACGTTGGATCGATTGCGATCGCTAGCCAACCAAGCCGAGGGCATCATTGAAAATCAATCGTCCCCGACCACTTATTCTTAAACCAGCCAAGCGAGCCATGATGGCTCGCTTGGCGCAGTCACCCTAACAGCCTAGTTTGCTTTCGCTAAACAAACTTAAAGTCGTCACTATTCAAATCCAAATCCCTGGCATTAGCAATGATGCCAACCAGTTCATCTGTATTGCCTGGGGTATCCAAGAAAATGGCTGTTCCTGTTTGCATCCCAGCGGGTGCAGACCCTAAAAGATAGTCAGAGGCTTGACCATGGAGTTGAATTTTATCACCACCGATTTGTTGGAATCCTTGAACAAGAACATAATCTCCTTTTCCTAGCGTATTATTACGGCCATCGTTGTAAAAGACTTGCTGAGCATCTCCTAAGACAAAGGTATTCGTCCCATCCCAATCAGCTAGGATATCCTGCTCACCTCTGCCTGCTTGGGGAAGAGTTGTTTCTACCCCTGTCAACCAGTCATTGCCTTTGCCACCTTGGACTGAATCACTACCCTGCCCCCCAATCAGAGTATTTTGCCCTTCTCCCCCATAGAGTGTATCGTTGCCAGCACCGCCATTTAGCCAGTCATTGCCAAGAGCGCCGTTTAAGTTATCGTCGCCGCTGTCCCCCCAAAGAGAATCATTGCCTTCAGCACCATAGATCTGATCAATGCCACTCCCTCCTCGCAGTAGATCATCTCCCACAGCGCCATTTAAGGCATCATTGCCGCTGCTCCCATAGAGCTTATCTTGACCTTGATCTCCATAAAGTGTGTCTTCTCCTGCCCCGCCAACGAGGACATCGTCATCTAAGCCACCATTGAGGTTGTCATTTCCAGACCCCCCATTAAGGGTGTCATTGCCATTACCACCGTTGAGATTGTCATCACCAGCATCACTTCGCAACTCATCATTGCCATCATTACCGTTAAGGGTGTCGTTGCCATTGCCTCCAGATAATTGATCTGCACCATCATCGCCCTGAAGATAGTCATTCCCTTCCCAGCCGACGATAATATCATCGCCCAAACCACCATAGAGACTATCCTCTCCATAGCCGCCACCCAAGGTGTCATTGCCATCATTACCAGAGAGTCTGTCGTCGCCTTTCTCTCCTCGTAGATCGTCATTGCCGCTATTACCATCAAGACTGTCGTTGCCGCCAGCACCTCTGAGGGTATCGTCACCCTCTTGTCCCTGGAAATATTGACTGCGATCACTGCCAAGCAACTTATCATTCTCAGCCGTACCTAGCCGATAAAAACGATTGTTACCTTTAGGAATAACAGAAGAGTCTGGCGTGGAAACACCATCTCCAAACAGCCTGACATCATCAACAGCGACAAAATCCCCCTGATCCTTTGTTCCCTCTGTATTAACCCGAACTAATAAGTAGTCATACCCCTGACCCAGATCAACATTCCACTGGAAATTCCGCCAGTCAAAACTTTCGCCACCCAGAGTGACATCCGCCAATTTTGCCCGTTTCATCGGCAAAGTTCCAGACCGATAAGGACCAGAGTCCTCCCAAAGATTATGTTCAAATTGACCATTGACACCCCAAAGAGTGATGTCAATATCGTTGTTGATTTTGTCTGCACCTTCTGTATTTTTGAGCTTCAATCCTAAGGTTTGCTTGCCACGACGAATGCCTTGGTCATAGGCGATTTGAGCGACACTCGACCCGTAATAACTGGTATTAGAAAGGACGGCCGCCCCATTAGCAATACGGGCACCATCGGTCGCAAACCAACCTAGCCCTCCGCCCAGGCTAGTGGCTTTGTAGGTCTCACCGAAAGAAGTTCCCGAGCCGAAATCGGCATTGCTAAAGGGATTAACATATTGAGAAGCACGAACATTGATCGTTTCCTTTACAGTTTGAGTTGCTCCTTGGTTATCCCAAACCGTTAAAGTCACCTCTTGAGCACCACCTTGATCAAAATGGTGACTGACTTGTCGACCAAATTTATCAATCTTGCCATCCTGATTGAAGTCCCAACCGTAGGCTGCGATCGCATTGCTATCCAAGTCTCTAGAAAGAGTTTTACCTTCCGGCTTCAGCGAGTCACTATCATAGGAAGCACTACCATTGAAAGAGACTGCTAGTCCTCCTACATCGCTGCTACTAAATTTTGCAACAGGAGCAGCATTATCATCGACCTCTGCAAATTGAGTATTGATAACCTTAAAATTGGCTGGAAAATCATCAGGGAGTCGGCCATTCGCAATGGATTTGCCCCCAATGGCCGACAAGTTATAGGTGTTTTTTCTGAATTGACTATTGGCGATAGAGGATCCAATAAAATCCTTATCTTCATTGAGAGATTCTAGTTTGAGGCCTTCCTTAAATCCAATTACCTTCAAACGATCAAAGTTGATGTTGTAAGAAGCATGGTTCTCAAAGATGCCTTGCCCACCTGGGTCGCTGGGATCACCGACAATCAAACCATTTTTGATATCTGAATAAGAACTATATTGAACTTTTACACCTGTTCCTCGAACACCCCATACTTGAAAATCATCAATCGTTGAACGCAAATTGTGGGCGGTTTCAGGAGAAGGACTATTGAAGGATAATTGCCCATCAAAATTCGTTTTATGTGCCCACAGGGTGATGCCATCTTGGGTATTATAGCTTTGGAACCCTGTCAGTTGACGCAGGGGAATATCCGTCACGTCCACTTCGGTTTGGCCATTGGGAGCTAGCAGGTCTCGGATTGCAGCGGGCAGTAAATCAATCCGAATTGTTCCTTTGTCTCGAAAATCAGTCTCAGGATTGAGAGTGTCGCCAAACACAGTAATTCCAGAACTATTAGCACTAGTGGCAACATTATCTACCATCGCCACTTGCGCAGCGCCTTGTACCCAGTAACCTTCCCCTCTAAATCCCAGATCAAATAACTTCTCTCGTCGTTTCTCGGTTTGCCCAATATTCTCCCAACTCACACCTGTGGTCTTCATCGTGAGATTGTTTGTCCAAGCGCCCGTTTCGTTCCCAGACTCGGCAACGATACCTGCACCCACAACATCAAAAACGACGTTATCTTGCAGCACGGCATGACTATCATGATGGACAATACCCCATCCTGGCGTACCAACCACGGCGTTGCCTCGAGCCATAGCAGGCGTACCGGTAATATCTTCTGCTCCAGTGCGATGAAAATGGAGCCCATAGCGCCCTCGCCGATTGGCGCCTTTACCTAATGAACCATCCACATTAGTAGTCGGATCATCGACAATTTTGCTTTTGTCCGAGCGTCCCAGGTTATAGAATCCGGCGTTATTGACCTCAACATCGGGATTGTGCATAAACATGACATGCGCCCGTTGCTGAGTGGGAACTAAATCAGCATTCTCAGTCTCGAAGCTAACGTTACGAGTCGTGTTAGCCACGTAAAGCTGAAGTTGGTCTTTTTCTGAAATATCTGGAAGTTGATGATCAAACCGCAAAACGGTATTGTCACCCGTGGTGATGTCATTGTTGGTGAAGGAGATGCGATTGCCATCAATATCGGTAATAGTCAGTTCTTCGTCTTGGAATCGGGTGTTATCGGTATCTGATTGGCCATAGCGGCGGTCAGTTCCAGCCAACACAATTTGGTCACCAACTTGCCACCCAGACGGAACTTTTTTGAGCGCTAGGACATTATCCCCAGCACTAGCGTCCCCTTGCAGGCCTAAGAAGTCGGTTTTATCTGCACCATAAATCCTAGCCTTACCGTGGCTGATCAATCCTCGGCTCAATAGACTCGAATCCCAAGACCGATCAATTGCTCCATCCACTGTAAAGATGATTTGAGTTTTAACGTTAGCTTGAACGGGATTATTTTCAGTCCCAATAAATAGTTGACCTTCAGGGGCAACTGCAAAGGTATCTATCAGGAGCTTGGTATCAACATTGTGCGCAAATTGTAAAGTTCCATCAACGCGCAAGGTTTTTAGGCGGGCATCGCTCTCATCATCGTAAGTAACTGAGACTCCTTCTTGAATCAGCACATGAGCATTGTCAGCCGGAACTTTTCCACCTTGCCATGTACTTGAATCAAACCAGGAACCGTTTTTAACGGCAATATGTGTTGCTTGGGAATGGGGGACTAAATCTAATAGTGCTGTATGGGTATGCTGCTTCCCAGGATCATCAGGATGGGCAGTAGGGGAACCTCCAGAATGCATTTCATCGTCATGATCCATATGATCCATATTTTGATCCATATTTGAACCATGAGAATCTCCAGAATCCATCATCGGCTGATTGGCCGCCATTGCTGCAGATGCTGACATTGCTGGGGAACTGGAAGATGCAGCAAGACTCTCCATGGGAGTATGTTGATGAGCTGGAGAGGTTGTTGATGAATCTGGAGAGGCTGTCGACGGGCTAGAGAGGTCGATCAGGCCTGCATTAGTGTCGAGTTTGCCATCAGCATCGGTGCTGAGCAAAGAAGTTTGTTGATTGCCAGACATAGATTTGGGGGAAAGTCCAATGGTATTTACATTAGAGAAAGAACTAGGCTTTTACCTGAACAATATCTACCTAAAATTCCAGTTCAAGCACCGTTAGTCTCTTTCAGATGGGATATACCAAGAACCCCCGCAGATAGATCAAACTATACTTAAAATGTGAATTTTTCGGGAAGAGTATTTAAGGATTGGTAGGTTTAAATACTCCTTGAATCGCCGTTTTATAGAGATATTACTGTGACCTTAGACAGTGCTAGTAGATGCCTACTATTCCTGCATAGATATACGTTGTCTCAGTAAATTGGTTCTCTTTGAGGACGATAGACATAGCTGCCATTACAAGGACGCACGCTGTTATTTCTCAGAATTAGTATGACAAGTACTTGTTTGCGATCACGTCTAAGAAAGTGCTGCATCTGTATAACTTTTATCCTTTCTGTGTATAACTTCAAAGACTTGTATCTTTTTGATGTATAACTTCAACAAGCAGTTCTTTTAACAAGCAGTGTTCTTGGCGACTGATAAGCAGGTCAACCAGTGATTCAGATGTTCCATTTGCACATGATTTCAGATTCAGAGATAAGTGCATCCGTTGTATTTTGCAAAGGCACATCCCAAGGTTGGGGATATCTGCAAAACGTCAGAAACTAACGTTACTTGAATAACTGCATTCCTTTTTCCGCAAGAATTAGAGCTATTTTCGAGAACTTGAGCTTTTACACACCAGCGGTACTCATCTCAGCAGATTGAGAATGCTGTTTTCCCCTATCCTTATAGGGATATGAGCCTGCAGCCGATCAAGTCTTTGTGCTGACGGTAAAACTAAGTCAAGTCGCTATCAATCTCTATGACTTCAATATCGTCTTCACCAAACTCTAGCGCTCCAGTTCCGCTAAATAATCATGTCGCCAATAAAATCGCTGCTGAAGACCAAGGGTTCCATGACTGGTATCGATTTATTCTTTCTTTCCCGCCTCATCTCGTCAGAGAGTACATGCAAAAGTTCGGGATAGGTTCACAAAGTACAATTTTGGATCCCTTTTGTGGAATAGGCACAACCTTAGTGGAAGCCAAACTGCAAGGGGTTAGAAGTATAGGAATAGAAGCAAATCCAGTTGCTCATCTTGCCAGCTCTGTCAAAACCACTTGGGATCTAGAGCCTGATGTGTTGTTAACGAAAGCTTTGGAGATTGGTCACACTGTTTTGTGGGCAGGCAATTACAACCAACCCAAAACTCTCTGCACATTGCCAGCAGAGTCCTTGAAACTACTGGTAACAAACTCCATCAGTGCCTTGTCTCTGCATAGAGCCCTGATGCTAATGGCAGAAATCAACAAACATAGTGACAGCAGGTTTTATCAGCATTGGCGTATTGCGTTTGCTAAGGCGATCGTTAAGTACTGTAGCAATCTTCATTTTGGCCCAGAGGTAGGGGTCAGTCGCCAAAAACAGCAGGATACATCTGTTGTAGAACGTTGGCTGCAAGAAGTAGAAAACATGGCTAAGGATATTACTAAAGCTCCCAAAAGCTCTGCTCGTTGTACCATCTACCCTGCAGATTCTAGAGATGTAACTCATTTATTAGAGCCTAGGTCTATTGATGTTGTTTTTACTTCTCCCCCTTATCCGAATGAGAAAGACTATACTCGGGCAACCCGTCTTGAATTAGTGCTACTAGGGTTCATCCACAATAAACAAGAGTTGCGATCGCTCAAGGAAGGATTACTCCGCTCCAATAGCCGCAATATATATAAAGGCGATGACGATGATCTTTGGATCCAAACACATCCAAAGATTTTAGGGCTTGCAGATGCCATTGAGACTCGTCGGATTGAATTAAGAAAAACGTCTGGGTTCGAGAAAAAATACCAGCATGTGACTAGACTTTATTTTGGGGGAATTGCGCGTCATCTCGCTTCCCTCAGACCCTGCCTACGACCAGGGGCAAAATTAGGGTATGTTGTCGGTGACCAAGCCTCTTTTCTCAGGATCATGATCCGTACTGGCCAACTGTTGGCAGAGGTAGCAGACCAGCTCGGTTACGAAGTAGAAAGTATTGATCTCTTCCGAACAAGGTTAGCAACGGCAACTCAACAGAACCTGCGGGAGGAAGTTGTAGTGCTACGTTGGCCCGGATAGTTACCCCCCTAGCAATACGCTGTAGATCGTTTGTGTTTCCAAATGATGACAGAGGGGAAGCGGCATTTGGTCAACCGAGATCGTTTGTCGATCGAGTTTGACTTGGAGGTTCTTGAGAGGGTCCGTTCCGGGAGAGATTAGTAATTCATAGCCAGCAACATTCGGCCATTTCTGTAAATCTTCAATGACACGAATAATGGCCTCTAGATACGGATGACCTTGTTGTTGGTACCAATCTGGAGATGCTACCTGAGGTTGGTCTAGCCCTAAATGACAAATCAGGGACGGGCCTTCAAAGAGTGCAATAGCCACTGGACGAGCCTCTTCTTGCAGTAGCAAATTCTGGCTATCAACTACGTGACGCAGTTTCTCTAAGCGGTCATAGCGCTGGGTTACATCTAAAGGTTCGTCTTGCCATCGAATCGCAAGGGTAAGCAAATAGGTTTGCAGCAACATATGACCAAGCTTTTCAGCCTTGGTATTGAGATAGGTCGTGTTGTAAGGGGTTGCCTCAATCAGCAAGGGCAAGCGATCGGCAACTTCTAAGCCATACCCTTTAAGTCCTGCTATTTTACGAGGATTATTAGTGATTAGCCGAATTTTCTTAATCCCCAAATCATTAAGGATTTGAGCGCCAACACCATAATTTCGTAGATCAGCAGGGAACCCTAGTCTTTCATTTGCTTCTACCGTATCCAACCCCATATCTTGCAAAGAATAGGCTTTAAGCTTATTAACTAGGCCAATGCCTCGACCTTCTTGCCGCAAATAAACCACAACCCCTTGCCCAATATTTTCGATCATCTTGAGGGCAGCTTGAAGTTGCATCCGACAGTCACACCGCAGTGAGCCAATCGCGTCTCCCGTCAGACATTCAGAGTGCATCCGCACCATGACGGGCTGCTGACCAAACTGAGTGGGATCACCTTTGACAATCGCTACATGTTCGGATTGATCTAACTGATTTCGGTAAGCATAGATATGAAATTGGCCAAATTCTGTGGGTAGCTCAGCCACTGTCTCTCGATGCACAAAGCGCTCATGCTTGAGCCGAAAGCTAATCAAATCAGCAATACTAATAATCTTGAGTTGATGTTCGCGCGCATAGCTTTTGAGCTCTGGCAACCGGGCCATTGACCCGTCAGGATTCTGGATTTCACAGATTACACCTGCTGGATAGAGACCGGACAAGCGGGTCATATCAATCGCTGATTCTGTATGTCCTGCCCGTTGTAAGACCCCACCGGAACGGGCTCTCAAAGGGAAAATATGCCCTGGACGCCGCAAGTCAGCGGGTAAGGAATCAGGATTCACCGCAACTTGGATGGTGCGGGCGCGGTCTTCAGCCGAAATGCCAGTAGAGACCCCCAAATGGGGCGAAGCATCAATACTGACGGTGAAGGCGGTTTGATTGCTATCCGTATTATGAGTGACCATCAACGGTAAATCGAGAGCATCGAGACGTTCGCCGGTCATGGCTAGACAAATCAGTCCTCGAGCATTAACTGCCATAAAGTTGATCATATCGGGCGTCGCGAACTGGGCTGCGCAGATCAGATCCCCTTCATTTTCCCTATTTTCGTCGTCTACTACCACAATGGCATGCCCTGCCTTGAATTCAGCGAGTGCCTCTTCAATAGAGTCAAATTCAAACGGGTCAGAAGTAGAGAGATTCAAGGTGTTGGTACCGTAACGTTTGTTAATATCTTTAAGCTCTTTAATTCTAAGGGGTTGAGCCTCCAGTTAGCACAGAATCATTTTTCCTGAAAGTGTCTACTTAAATTGCAGTTTGGTACTACAATGCAGCAAACGTTATCAATGCCCAGGTTTTTGGGAAGCATAAACGACAATTGACTACTTTTTTAAGATCGCCCTCTGAGGAAAAACAAATATGGGTTCTCAGGAAGATATTCCTGTTGGCATTATTGGTGCATCTGGATACGGTGGCATCCAGCTTGTGCGTCTATTCATGGAACATCCTCATGTCCAATTAGCCTACTTGGGAGGAGATAGTAGTGCGGGTCGCCCCTACGTTGATCTATATCCGCATTTGGGCAAACAGGACCTACAGATAGAAAAAATTGATTTGGATGTCGTGGCTGATCGCGCTCAGGTGGTGTTTCTAGCCCTGCCGAATGGATTAGCTACAGAAATGACGCCCCGCTTGATCGATCGAGGCTGCAAAGTTCTGGATCTGTCCGCAGATTATCGATTTTCAGATCTCGATACCTATGAAAATTGGTATGGCAGCAAACGCCAAGACCATAAGCTCGCCGCGACGGCTGTCTATGGTTTGCCAGAAATCTATCGGGAGGCCATCGCTAAGGCTCAGTTGGTAGGTTGTCCCGGATGTTTTCCGACAGCCAGTTTGCTGGCTTTGGCCCCCTTGCTCAAACAAGGGCTGATTGAACCCAACAGTGCCATTATTGATGCCAAAACGGGCACATCTGGAGGGGGTCGACAAGCCAAAACTCATCTTTTATTAGCAGAGGCAAACAACAGTATCGGCCCTTACGGTGTTGCTCGACATCGCCATACACCGGAGATCGAGCAGGTCAGTACTGATCTAGCAGGACGCGAAGTAATCGTGCAGTTCACCCCTCATTTAGCCCCGATGACTCGCGGAATTTTGTCTACTGTCTATGCCACTATGCGGGATCCAGGTCTCGTTCGCGAAGATCTGATCACTATTTTTAGCGCGTTTTACCGGGGCTCACCTTGGGTGAAGATTTTGCCTAGTAATACTTATCCCCAGACCAAATGGGCCTATGGCACGAACCTGTGCTATCTCGGTATCGAGGTTGATCAACGAACGGGGCGGGTAATCGTGATGTCTGCGATTGACAATTTGATGAAAGGTCAAGCTGGTCAAGCCGTCCAATGCCTAAATCTGATGATGGGTTGGCCAGAAACGTTAGGACTACCACAATTGTCTTTCTATCCTTGACATATTCCCACCTCTAAAGAGAGTGGGATTCCGTACTACTGGCGCAAGCGGTCCTTAGTGAGGGACAATAATAGGGTCCTTGGACATCCATAACCTACCTTAAGTCAATGGCTACTCACTACAAGAACGGCCTGATGTGGGCCTTCTGGAGCTTGCTCACTATTACTCTTGGGGCTGCTATCGGCTCCTTAGTCGGCTCGACGCAAGACTCTGCAGGGACCACGATGGCAGTGGTAACAGGGATGGGATGTGTGATTGGCATCGGTGCTTTGGTAAAAGCGATCGCGAGTCGGTTTGGCGAAGACTCAGCCCCCGGTTGGCAAGCGTTGACAGTGAAAGCTAGTTTTTTGCTAGGGGCAATTAATTTGTCTGTAGGGATGGTGCTAGCCCCAATTGCGATTTGCAGTATTGTTTGGCCCTTCGTCATTATCAACTGGAGTCAAGTGGGGATGATCATTGGTCTCGTTGCTTCTATTCTGGGGGGACTGCTGGCAGCGTTGGTGGAGATTCGAGCCCTGGCCCATCCCGCTGCTACAGACTGATTGTTGTTGCAGACTGAACCACCGTTGGCCTCAACTGGAAGCGCTTGTATAAAAGCGGAGAGCAAATTGCCAGAAACGATGGGAGACAACAAACAAAGCCAAGGCGAGCATCCCTGCCCCGAGGCTCCAAGTCCAGGTGACTCGGTTGAGCATAGCCTGAGCCGGGACTGTGGTCAAAAAGGTGACTGGAATCACAAACGTAAAGAAAAAACGGTAGGCAGCAGGATAAGCCACAACTGGGTAACGGCCCGCCTGCACCAATCCACGCAATACTTCTGTGACGTTGTAGATTTTGACAAACCAGATGCTGGTGGCTCCCAACATAAACCACATACTATATAGACTGAGGAATCCAAACAATAGGGGAATCAGGCCTAACGCATAGTTTTGCCAACCTAAGTCCAACTGGAAACCCGCATATCCAATCAGACCTAACCCGAAACCAACATCAGGTAATCCCCAGGGAGAAATGGAATAAGTGGACAACCAAAACTGGCTGCTAATCGGTTTGAGCAGCACAAAGTCTAGGGTTCCCTCCTGGACATGTCGAACAATACGATTCAAATTAGGCACTAAGCAAGTGGCTGAAAATCCTTGCAATAGTGTAAAAATACCTAAAACCACTAAAGCTTCATGCCAATTCCAGTCTTGAAAGGTATATCCAGTTCGGTAAAATAGGGAAAGGCTAAATAAACTGCCCGCCAGGTTGCCAATGCTGCTGAAGGCTGCGATCGCAAAGTTGGATCGGTACTCCATCTCAGCGGCAAGTGTGGTTGCCCAAAATAGCTTTAATACTCGGAAATAGCGTTTCATTTGACCCAAGACCATCCCTGGATTCCACAGTAGCATCGCTGCATTTCCAAGCTGGTGAACATCTTGTTGCAATTAATGGAGTCAATGCTCATACCAATGCGACAATAAACAAGCGCAAATCGCATTGAATTTGTCTACAAGCATAGGAACACGGGTTAAGGACAAACAGCATGTTCAAAAGAATCGCAGCACTTGCACTCATTATCTTAAGTCTGACCTTACAAGCCTGCGCCTCTGATACAGCCGGATTGCAAGCTTATGCAGACAATATTGATGGCTACACCTTTATGTATCCCAATGGTTGGGCCCCCATCAAAGTTCCGGGGAGTTCTGACGTGGTTTTCCATGACTTAATCGAGGAAACAGAAAATGTCAGTGTTGTCGTCAGTGATATATCGAGTGACACTCAGTTAACAGACCTAGGGGATCCAACAAAAGTAGCCCGCACCCTCTTGAATTCAGTGATTGCGCCTTCTCAGTCAGGACAAGAAGCTGATTTGCTAGCCGCTAATTCCCGTTCTGAAGAAGATAAGGTGTATTACGCCCTTGAGTATACGGTTGATTTACCGATTGGCAAACGCCATAACTTATCCACTGTTGTGGTGCGTCGGGGCAAACTCTTTACTCTTAGCTTGTCTACCCCCGAAGTCCGTTGGACTAAGGTTGAACCGATTTTTCATCGGGTCGTAGATTCTTTTTCCGTTTACTAAATTCTGTCAACTTCGCTTGTGAGTCTGGGCATCGCTCTGAATTGACAGGGTGAAAACAGACTCACTAGAATATGTGGGCGCGGCGATAGCTAGCGTTTGTTTGGGGAATTAGCTCAGCTGGTAGAGTGCTGCGATCGCACCGCAGAGGTCAGGGGTTCGAATCCCCTATTCTCCACTTTTTTGAAACTGCCCTTACTTGTTAGTCTTTAGCATCAACTTGCAGTGATTCTGGACCACAGTTCCACGCATCTTTTGCCAGGGTAGGTGGAGCGATATCTTGGCTCGGTTGACTGCTCTCACATAAAATAGCACTGTAAGATACATCCTGTAGTTGAGAGACACCACCGGCATAGCTTTGGAGACCAGGTTTCTTGGCAATTGCGGTGAAGGTTGCTTTAGCCTGATCTGCGTCTAGAACTGCGAGGGTAAAATTTTCAGCTTCCAGGTCTAGACCTAATTCGTCAATGGTCTGGGCAAATGTTCCATTTTCTAAGTTATATGCCATTTGGCCTTGGCTAACTGCACTCATATGCGCCTTGCCAGCCACGTTCCTGGCTTTAGCTAGGGGGGCAGATGCGCTGGTTGGTGGTGGTGTTGTCGTACTAGGTGGAGCTTCTGAGCCACTGGGTACTGTACCATCTTGCTTGGGTGAAGTAGGAGCGGAACAAGCACACAAAACAATAGCAAACCAAGCAGCAGAGTGTTGATTTAACAAGCGAGAGATCGGGTTTATCATTAGGTGTTGTGAATGCATTGGGCAATAACTTTAATTCAGGGTTATTGTACCTGAGCGATCCAGAAAAACTTGGCTGTGCTTCACTGCATCCCTTGCCAACCAGGGAACTTGTCTCTCAATAAAATCTGCTGACTAGCACTAAGTTTGCCAGTACACTACGAAAGGACTGACAACTCAACAGCATTAACTATGGCTCAGGCGAAAATTGGTATTATTGGCGGCAGCGGTCTTTATCAAATGGAGGCCTTGACTGACATTGAAGAAGTGACGATTAAGACACCCTTTGGTGATCCGTCAGATGCTCTCATTGTCGGCAGTTTAGAGGGTGAGCGAGTTGCTTTTCTAGCTCGTCATGGTCGCAACCATCATTTAATTCCGAGTGAACTGCCATTTCGAGCCAATATCTATGCCATGAAATCTGTGGGTGTGGAGTACCTCATCTCTGCTTCGGCAGTAGGATCACTCAAAGCAGAGGCTAAACCCTTAGATATGGTGGTGCCTGATCAGTTTATAGATCGCACCAAAAATCGCATTTCTACCTTTTTTGGCAATGGTATTGTGGCCCATATTGGTTTTGGTGACCCGATTTGCGGGGCATTAGCCGATGTATTGGCAGATGCGATCGCATCCCTCAACCTTCCCGATGTCACCCTACATCGTCAGGGCACCTACGTTTGCATGGAAGGTCCTGCCTTTTCCACTAAAGCAGAATCCAATCTGTATCGCAGTTGGGGCGGCACAGTGATTGGCATGACCAACCTTCCCGAAGCCAAACTGGCCCGCGAAGCTGAAATCGCCTATACGACCTTGGCTTTAGTCACCGACTACGACTGCTGGCATCCTGAACACGATAGCGTCACGGTAGAAATGATTATTGGCAACCTGCACAAAAATGCGAGTAATGCCCAAAGTGTAATCAAAGAAACCGTCAAACGGCTCAGTCAATCACCGCCAATCTCCAAAGCCCACAATGCTTTGAAACACGCCATTTTCACCCCTCTAGATCAGGCTCCAGTCGCCACCAAAGAACAGCTATCCTTTCTGCTTAAAAAGTATCTGTAGTCCATGCCCTGGTTTATCAAAATTGAACGCGGCATTGTTGACAAAGCCACCTTTGACCAACATGTCCCTGCCCATCTTGCCTACGTCAAAGCTTTGGATAGTCAGGGCTACCAAGCCAAAACAGGCTACTGGCGTGAGAGTACGGGTGGCATGCTCATCTTTGCAGCAGATTCCAAGGAAGATGCTCAAAAAATTGTGGAGCAGGATCCCTTGGTTTTGAACCGCTGTGTTGATTATGAACTACACGAATGGGTACAAGTCGGTGGTCAGCCCCTCTAACTGTTCGCCATCCATATACTCCACCATCTCCACACCAGCAATATCCTTAGAAAGAATACCTAAGATGACTTCTTTGGAGACAAATACATAATCATATTGCGGCCTTCACGTTTCGGAGCTTGTTGAATTTCGGCAAAGTCCAGGAGATCATTGGCCATTCGCTTGAGTAAAACTTCGGCTAGATGGGCATGCTGAATCTCTCGACCTCGAAAGTTCACCGTTGCTTTCACCTTATCGCCAGATTTTAAAAATCGCTTGGCATGATTGACCCGAACCTCGTAATCGTGGGTGTCAATCTTGTAGCGCATCTTCACTTCTTTGACATCAGAAGTATGCTGCTTTTTCTTGGCTTCTCGTGCTTTTTTTTCTTGTTCAAATTTAAACTTGCCATAGTCCATGATCCGACAAACGGGGGGATCGGCTTTATCACTGACTAGGACCAAATCTAGATTGCGCTCATCGGCAATTTCCATAGCTTCGCTAGGTTCCATAATTCCTAGCTGGGTTCCATCTGCATCGACCACTCGAATCGTCGGAAACCGGATTCGTTCATTAATATTAGGTTGGTTTTGCTGATTTCTTTTCTTTATTGGAGCCACAGGCGTATTGAGTACTGTTATCTAAATGGCAAAACAAATAAGGAGAAAGCAATTATTCCTTTCAAGCTAACAGATTCCGTTCAGGATCCGCATACTCTTAACACATCCGTCACATCTACTCTCAGTGGAGTAATGCGATTGCAGAATTCCATTAAAATTCCTAGATTGCTCATGGCTGGAAGGGCAACGGGAGGATCGATCATTACAGATCACAAGAGTCGAGGGATTTGTTTTCCTCAATATACCCTGATGCTCTGGGAATCTTAACGCCTTACCCCCTTGCCAGCTTGCCTCTTCAATATCAATGTCACAATGATAAAGATGGTCACCCATTCTACTCACCTGAGAGCGATACCGATGTCTAAAATACCGTTATTAGGGTTACAGGCCGCCCAATTTCGCCACCCCCTTGACTTAGAAGCGACCCAGACGTTACAGCAACTCCCAGGTTTAGATTGGCTAGTGCGACAGGCACTCGGCAATTTGGCAGAGCAGGTTCTCTATCTGGAGAATATCGGTTCTAGTGTGCTAGTAAGCGACCAGCAGTTACCCGATCTGTACCAGCTCCTGCAAGAGGCTTGCCGTATTTTAGACCTAGACCCCCCTCAGCTCTACGTTCGCCAAAATCCGGTCCCCAATGCCTACACCTTAGCTATGCGCGGTAAGCAACCCTTTATCGTTGTTCACACTTCACTGTTAGAGCTGCTTGACCCTGCCGAAATTCAGGCGGTGTTAGCCCATGAGCTGGGCCATCTCAAATGCGAACATGGGGTTTATCTAACCTTGGCAAATTTGCTGGTATTGGCGACTGGGCAAGTATCTCCCTGGGGTGGACTCATTGCTCAAAATTTACAAATGCAATTGATGGCATGGGTCCGTTGTGCTGAGTTCACCTGCGATCGCGCGGGTCTCCTCGTCACCCAAAATGCCCAAGTGATGGCCTCAGTTCTCATGAAGCTGGCAGGCGGATCACCCACCTTAGCAGCACAGCTCAACGTGGATGCCTTTATCGCCCAAGCCCGCGCCTATGATCATATTGATCACACACTCGCCACGCTGCTGAAGGCGGTTCGCACTGCAGAATTGACTCATCCTTTACCCGTACTCCGAGCCCGAGAGATTGAGCGGTGGGCAGACAGTCCAACTTACCAAATGATATTACAAACCCATGCTGTTGGAACAGAACCAAGATTAGCGTGGCAAGATTGGTGAAGGCTATTCTGCTTCTCAACCAGCCCGCAGATTCAGATACCGAAAGCAAAGTGGGCTACACAGATCCCCCCTGCATAACCCACCTAGTCTCTAGGTGGTACGAATACAACCTAGAGTTTTGGATGACCAACAACGCAACGAGACCCTTAACCTGACATTTTTCAGGAACAGCCCGGTACTAGACGGCGTTGCTGACACTAAAGTGATCGAATCGACACCGTTGTCCCTGCCAAATCACGCGCCCTGTAATAATAGCCCAGCCATGCTCGAAATCAGCCTGAGCAACAAACTGCCAACCTGGGCCATCTTGAGGATGATCCAAACCAAAGTATTTAATCCCTTGATAGGCGGTCATTTTACCGCAGCGACCTAAGAGATCCGCGAAACTTTCGTCCAAGTCTTCTCGCCGTGTTGATTTCAACAACATCGGTGTACATTGCCGAGACAACTCACGACTATCCCAATTAGAGATGATTTTAGGAATGGAATGATTGACATAGGCCAGGGATTCACTATATTGCCAAGTCTTTTGCCAAGATTCGGGCATGAATCCCCGCAAGAAGCTAGGCACATGGCGATAAGCTTGAAAATCAGACTGAATATCTGCTTTCAATGCTAAATACTCAGCGTCATTATGCCAGGACTGAGCCTCGACCAGCTGAGGCTGTTTAAGCTCCATCAAAGCTTGCAAATCGCTAAGTTCACGTAATTCAGTTTTCCATTGCGGTTTATGAGAGTGTTGTTTTAAGGCCAATAACGATTCTCGATGCGGTAAAATCAGGACCACCAAAAATATGCTAAGCATTGTGATGCTAAGAACAATGCCCAGCAACAATCCAGCTAGACCCATTAAAATTGCTTCCATCTGTGTAAGGCTTCTAATGTACGGGAATTGAGATGCATTCATGTCATCCCCGAGTCTGGGGTCCCCCCATGATCTTAGAGTTCCCACTTAATGATCAAAATCTGACGCTTTTGATACAGACTTCCGATACAAATTAGTAGGGTGCTGCGATGGATTAGGTGCAGATCTCCATGATACTCCCTTGACGAGCAGGCAAATGGAGGCCAATTTTGGGCAGCGTCACCCTAGTGGAGTCCACAGTAGCATTTCCATAGATGGGCGCTAATTTAGCCATCTGGCGGGGCAAATGTCTGAGGTCAAGGGTTACAGAGATAGAGGCTTCACTACAATTGACAGCAACAATGAGCCCATCTTCTCCTAAGAATCGACCAAAAACATATACCTCGTCTGTAGCGAGCAAAACTTTGTACTGTCCTAGCCGCAAGGCAGGATAGGACTGCCGAACTTGAATGAGTTGCTTATGCATTGCCTGCAGGGGAAGATGCCAATCTGCTTCCTCCGGAAAACTCCGACGACAATCTGGATCGATGCCCCCAGGTAACCCCACCTCGTCTCCGTAGTAGATACAGGGTGCACCTGGAAACGTAAATAAAAGTATAGTTGCCAGTTCAATACTGCTCTTGTCCATGTGCACCATCGATAAGAGCCTGGCAGTATCATGGCTGGATAGTAAGTTAAGTTGTGTTAACTGAATCTCCCAAGGGTACGAAGACAATAGGTCTTGCATCCGTTGAGCATATTCTGGCGCTTGCACGGCTGGGTAAGGGGCATAGGCCGGTTGAGTCGTAAAGGCCACATCCACTCTCTGCCCTGCCGCAAACGCGATGGTAGCCTGTCGAAATTGATAGTTCATCACCCCATCAAATTGATCACCGGCTAACCAAGGTTGGGCATTATCCCAAATTTCACCCACGATATAGGCTTCGGGGTTGATAGCTTTGACGCGATCGCGAAATTCTTGCCAAAACCCTGGCACTTGCACTTCATTGGGCACATCTAACCGCCAGCCATCTATCCCCTCCTGTAGCCAATGTTCAGCCACCCGCATAATGTACTCCCGCACATCTGGATGATCGTGGTTAAATTGTGGCAAGGCTCGATTATCATCCCAGCCGACATAATTGGCAGGCTTATCCCCCTGGTAGGCAGCGACTGGCCAGCCCTCAATCCGAAACCAATCCACCCAAGGCGAGTGGGGACCATTTTCTAAAATGTCACTAAAAAAGAAAAATCCACGACTCGCGTGGTTGAACACCCCATCTAACACCACTTTGATCTGATGTTCATGGGCAGCGGTGAGTAAAGCTGTCAAAGCAGCATTGCCGCCCAAAATAGGATCAACGTGATAGTAATCATGGGTATGATACCGATGATTGCAAGTCGATTGAAAAATGGGGGTTAAGTAGAGGGCAGTGATCCCCAAATCCACTAGATAATCCAATTGATCAATGATGCCCCAAAGATTCCCTCCTTTATATCCCTGCAATGTGGGTGGAGAATGCCAAGGCTCCCACTCAACCTGCGATGGTAGGGAGGGGTGAGCACGACGAGCAAAACGATCCGGAAAGATTTGATAAAAAACAGCATGCTTCACCCACTCTGGAGTATGAATTGTCATGATCACTAAATAACCGCCGAAATGATGACATCAACAAGAGAATATTTTCTACCCTCAGCACCAATAATTTTTGCTGAAAGCTGGCTCAGCCTGTATGATTCTAGCTCTGAAGTTGCTTATACTGACAACAGTAGCCAAAGTTATCAGTATTTAGAATCTTCCTAGATCCATGCTCGTATATTCGTGGAAGTGCAGAGGTAAAGCTGTCTATCCAGTTTATAGACCTTGGTCTCAACGATGAAAAGCCCAGTCATGCAGAATAGATTTAGCTTTAATGCTCAGGGATATAGGCATCTTCAGGATCCTCGGGCGTTACTTTATCTACCTTGGGTTATGGGTGAATCCATACCCGTACAGCATTTTTCTGCTTTTCTGATTCTTATCGTTCAACTTGTAATCCGATTCTCGATGCAGCCAACCTTATGAAAGATGACGTCGTTGAGGCCGCCCATGAACGGCAGCGCCTCTCTGTTTTACACAAACAACTGATTATTAGCTTAAAGTTCCACCACACTCAGACCTTGGAGCAGATTCCATTGGAAATGGCGGTCCAAGCTATGATTGAGGTCTGGCAAAGTTGCAATCCCTCTCAAGCTGCCAAACCTTAATTGGAGTCCACCCGATATCCCAGCTCAGTGAGGTGCAATCTCGATTGTCGCCATTTGGGTTGAACTTTGACAAATAATTCTAGATAGACTTTGCCAGCAATTAATTTTTGTATTTGTTGACGGGCCTCTGTGCCAATAGCTTTGAGCATACTGCCTTGTTTACCAATTAAGATCCGTTTTTGAGACGATCGCTCCGCATGGATCGTCGCCAAAATCCGGGTGATTTGTGGAGACTCATCGACGCGATCGATCACGATCGCCACCGAATGCGGAACTTCTTGCCGGGTTAACAGTAAGATTTGTTCTCGAATTAATTCACCCATGATGAATCGTTCGGGTTGATCGGTGACTAAATCGGGTGGGTAGTAGTAAGGTCCCACCGCTAACTGCTGAGTCAGTTGCGTTTGTAGCGCCGTCAATTTAGCCGTTGTCAGAGCCGAAAATTTACAAACAGGCCATTGATGGGTTGTTGCTAGGGTGCGATAGGTTTGATCCAGTCGGGATGATTTCTGATCTTTCGGTTGCAAATCTAACTTATTCAGCCCCAAAATAACAGGAGTTTGAGTCTGTTTGAGTAAATTGGCAATGAAGAGATCGCCCCCTCCCAAGGGCACTGAACAATCCACTACAAACAAAATCACATCAACGGCCTGAATCGCTAGACGCGCATTTTTGACCAAAATTTCCCCAAGTTGGTGATGGGGTTTGTGGATGCCAGGTGTATCCACAAAAATCATCTGCGATGAAGACGTTGTTAAAATGCCTCGAAGACGATTGCGAGTGGTTTGGGCAACGGGAGAGGTAATCGCTATCTTCTGGCCAATCAATTGATTCATGAGCGTTGATTTGCCCACATTGGGCCGCCCCACAATGGCCACAAATCCTGACTTGAAGTTAGCAGGGGCCTGTGGGATAGATGTTAGTGAATCGAGAATGACCAAGGTTATAGTCTGCTCCTTAAGATCAGGGTGAAGAGACAAGTACCATTATCCCTGAGTCTCCAGTTTATAGGGGCAGTTCATCAATGGCTTTGGTGTCCCCAATCACAACCATGACGGCTCCTTTTTTTAAATAGAGACTTGGATCGGGATTGATCGTGAATTGTTGATCTCGGCAAACGGCTAGGACGTTGAGTCCGTAACGACTCCGCAATTTCAACTCGCCAATCGATTTGTTGTGAAATTCATCTGGCACCACAATCTCGACAATGCTGTGCTGGGGATCAAGCTCAAACCGATCCAAAATAGATGGTTTCGTCAGTGATCTAGCCAGGGCATAGCCCGCTTCATATTCCGGGTAAATGACTTGGTCAGCCCCAACTCGCTCCAGCAGTTTGCCATGTACCTCAGACGAAGCTTTCGCAACCACCTTTGCTACTCCTGCCTCTTTCACGTTTAAAGTGGTGATAATGCTTTCTTGCAGGTAGTTGCCAATGGCAATAATGACTGTATCAAATTCGAAAATACCTGCCTCTTTGAGGGACTTTGGATCTGTTGAATCCAACTGGAGGACATGGGCAGCCCACTGATTGTTTAAGACTTCGGCCACGAGTTTTTCATCGATATCACTCCCTAACACTTCATGACCCGCCTGATGTAAGGCTTGACATGCGGCTCGACCAAATCGACCTAAACCGATCACGGCAAACTGATGTCCTTTCTGATTTAAGCCTGGAAATAGGCTCAAGGGTGATAAATTCACGGGTGTAAGTCCATAACGTTAGTTTATTTAGCCCACTAATAAAGATTCTTCAGGGTAGCGAATGGTACTGGGACGGGGATCACCTAATAATGCTGCCATTAATAGCAGTACCCCAACTCGGCCCATATACATCGTGGCGGCCAAAATCAATTTGGAGCTTGCGGATAAAGCTGCGGTAATCCCTGTAGATAAGCCAACCGTAGCGTAAGCAGAAACAACTTCGAACAAAATATTAATAAATTCTACCCCCGGATCAGCAATAGACATCAATGTCGTAGACAAGACAACTGTTGTAATGGAACCGACAACAACTCCAATCGCTTTCAAAATTAAAGACATGGGAATTTGACGTTCATACATCGTCACCGCTTCTTTTCCTCGCAAAATAGCCTGAGTACAGCTACTTAACACCCTAATTGTGGTAGTTTTTACGCCACCCCCAGTTCCGCCTGGACTACCGCCAACATACATAAATGCAATGGTGAGGAACAATCCGGCATTGGTCATACTGCCCACATCAATGGTATTAAACCCTGCTGTGCGCGTCGTCATCGACTGAAACCAAGCCGAAAGGAGTTGATTATGAAGACTTAGAGACCTCAAAGTAGCAGGATTACGAGATTCAGTGAGGAAAAAAGCAACCGTTCCCAAGGCCAACAACATGACTGTGGTACTGGTGACGACACGGAAGTTGAGGGAAAAAATAATGCGTTTCTTTTTGCCCAATAGGTGATCTCGTAGCCACAAATAGACTTCAAAGATGGCTTCATACCCAATGCCGCCAATAATCACTAACCCTGAGATAGTGAGATTGACAATCCCAGAAAACTGATAGCTGCTCAAACTATCAGGGAATAAGCTAAATCCAGCATTATTCCAAGCACTCACACTATGGAAGATGGCATACCAGAGTGCCAAAGGTATGTCATATTGCTGACTAAACACCCAAAACAGGAGAATAATCCCAGTCAATTCAAAGACTAAGATGGTGGCAATAATAGAGCGTACGACCTGTTTGGCTCCTTGGAGCTTGGAACGATCTAAGGCTTGCTGCAAAGCAATCTTGTCTTTGAGACCAAATTTTCGACCCAATAACAGGAATAAGAAGGTAGTCGCCACCATATATCCTAATCCTCCTAATTGGATCAGGGCTAGAATAAAAAATTGTCCCAAGGGCGAAAAGTAGGAGCCAGTATCCACTACCACATGGCCAGTAACACAGATAGCGGAGGTAGCAGTAAACAAAGCCACGATGGGACTATTCCAGTCTCCATTCGCAGTCGATATGGGCAGCAGCAGTAACCCTGTACCCACAAGAATTGCAGCCAAAAAGCCTAAGCAAATACTCCTAGAAGCAGTCATTCGTACTCCCTGTGAACCACTGCTTAGTGCAATGAAGATTTCTAAAGCAGTAATGAAGCCTTGAAAGGGTGGTCTGTTTGTTCATGATGGGCCAACAACATTTTGTGGGGCCAGAGCAGGCGCAGCACAAATTTGAGACTGACGAATACGCTCGATTGCTTCACCGAGGCGATCGCATCCTGCAATCAAGCTAATCCGCAAGTGGCCTTCCCCGTGGTGGCCAAAGGCACTGCCAGGGGTCATGACAATTCCAGTTTCTTGAATGAGTTTCAAAGCAAAGTCCGCCGATGATAGGTTTACTGGACAGGGTGCCCATAGATACATCGTGGCTTTCGTTTTCGGCACCTGCCAACCGAGTTCAGCTAAGCCGGAGATCATAAAATCTCGTCGGTCTTGGTAGCGCTGCTGGACCACCTGCAAGTGGCTATCGGGAAGCTGAAGAGCCGTTTGAGCTGCTGCCTGCACTACGGCAAAAATACCGTAATCTAAGTTGGTTTTAAGGGTCCGCAGTCCCTGAATAATTTGCGGGTTGCCCACCACGAACCCCACCCGCCAACCCGCCATATTATAGGTTTTGGATAAGGTATGAAATTCGACCCCGATCTCCTTTGCGCCTGGAATTTCCAATAAACTGACGGGTTGATAGCCATCAAAGGCCAGCTCGGCATAGCATAAATCATGGACGAGCAAAATTTGGTGTTTGCGAGCAAAGGCCACAATTTCCGTAAATAACTCTCGGGGAGCAACAGCCGTAGTGGGATTACTAGGGTAATTAAAGTAGAGAATCTTAGCTCGCTCTGCCACCTGATCGGGAATGCTAGCCAAATCAATCAACCAATCGTTCTCAGCTTTTAAGGGCAGCCCATAAATTTCTGCACCTGCGAGGGCAGGTCCTCGAAAATGGGGTGGATAGGCTGGGTTAGGAACAAGGACAACATCACCTGGATTAATGTACGCCAACGCTAGATGAGTCAGCCCTTCTTTAGAACCGAGTAATGGCAAAGCTTCAATTTCAGGATCGAGGAGCACATCGTAGCGGCGGTGATACCAATCGGTGATCGTATGTCGGAAATCTGCATGGCCTTCGAAAGGAGGATAGCCGTGGTTGTTCGGGGCTTGTAGGGCTGCGATCGCAGCATCAATAATAGGCTGAGGCGGCGGACCATCTGGATTCCCCATCCCCAAGTCAATCAAATCTAGACCTTGTTTACGAGCAGAGGTTTTGAGTTCATCCAAACGAGCAAATACATAGGGCGGTAATGCGCTCAAGCGTTCAGCAGGGGTAATCCAGTCCAAGCTCATGGGCGCACCTCTGTTGAGAGAGATGCAGACACAGCCCCGCTCTCCGCAGCGGTCGGCGCATTGTCTGCAGTTGACACCATCGCTGCCATGAGCTGATCTGGCGTTACTGTAAAAGGTAGGTGGTGCAAATCAGAGTCGGGACGACAAGCAACTTGGGCAGCAGTTTGCAATTGCCTAAGAGGGACTTCATCCATCTCCAAATCCGCCAAAGTTCTTGGTAAACCGATTTCTCCATAAAATTTCAGGAGTTGGTAGCGAGCAGTGGTTGCCAAATGATTCTGTTGCAGCAGTTCTTCCAAACGCAACTGCACTAAAATGCCATAGGCTACTTTTTCACCATGCAAACTCGAACGATGGGGGGACAAGTGCGTCAAACCATTATGTACAGCATGAGCTGCTACCGTTCGGCATTGTGCCCCTCCTAACCCACCGACAACCCCCGCCATCAGGATCGTGGCATCAACAACCTGCTGCCATTCATGGCTACCAGGCTGGGCTATGGCAGCCGCAGACTTCTGGAAGAGAATATCGCGAAGTACGCGGGCCTGCTGTACAGCTGCAATCGTCAGGGTTTCTTGAGAATGGCCGCTACTGACTGAAGCCTCGTACCACTTGGCTAAGGCATCGCCAATGCCAGCAACCAGGGTGCGCTGGGGGGCCGTTTTCACCACCTCATAATCTAAGATCAATAGATCGGGACAGCAAGGTAGGCCAACATCATACTCAAACGCGCCTGCCTCGGAGTAAACATTAGACAGCGCTGTCCAAGCTGCACAGGTTGCCCCTGAGGTGGGGATTGTAATCACTGGGCATTGATTTTGATGGGCCAAGAGTTTGGCGGCATCCAAAGCCTTACCGCCACCAACACCAATAATCACGTCAGTTTGGTGATTGACAACAGCTTGCTGTAGTCCTTGCAAACTGACGACACTACAATCTTGACCATAGTTGGCTATCGCTATATCCACAGCCGATGACAAAGCCTGTAAGTAGGGCTGTATGACAGCTAGACTTTGATCACCCCCCACTACGAGCGGGCGTTGACCATACTGTTTGATCAAAGGCTCTAACTGGAAAAGACTGCGCTCAGCTCGAATAATGCGCTGAGGAGCGATGGCCTGACAAGGAAGATCGAAGGGGGATGAGTTAGAAAGTGATGTGGGCGTAGACATAGGCTAGATGATGCAAAGCAGTTCGTCAGTTCCCTCGGCTCCAAAAAACCTTGGAGAAGCTGACTTCCAATTTGATTTTAACTAGAGGAGGGATCAAATTTAGCAGTTGCCAGAGCAGCTAAATTTTTCTCGTTCAGGGTGATTTTAGCGTCAGGATCGTCGCGATCGGTGAGAGAGCGTTGAATTTGCCCAAGAGGGATGAGTTGAGACACGCCAGATTTTTGATGAAGAATAGTCCGGACTCGAATCGTGAGTTCGTCCAACCCCCGCCCCCCTCGACCGGGTGAGAAGAGATTTTCTGAGGCTTGCAGTAAGGTAGCCTCCAACTCAGAGGAGGTGATGGTAGGAGAGACGGTAATCACAACTTGAGGACCCGCTAAATCATAAACCAAGTTATATTTAGCTGCCCCTGGAATTATTGTTCGAGTGAGTGGAAAAAAGCTGAGGGCTAGCAAACTCCCCGTTAATACGCCCAGTAGGCTAGTCACACCCACAAACCGAAAGCGAACCCCCCACTTAAACACAAAGGCAAGGGTGGTAAAGATGCCACTAGCCAGCAGGGCCAGAGCCGTCCATTGACAGGCTTGCCGGAATAATTCAGGTGTGGGCATTAGTCAATCTCCTCGTTGCTGACAAAGTCATCAGCTAATTCTGTCTGTTGATGTTCTAAGGCCGCTTTCAAGGTATGCCAGGTCAAGGTAGCGCATTTGATACGTACAGGGAATTGGGCTACGCCTTGCATGACGTTGAGCTTGCGATGCTCCCGAGGAAATTCACCTTCTCCTTTCATCATATTTTGGAAGGCTTGCACCATTGTTAAGGCTTCGGTAATCGATTTACCCGTCATGGCATCGGCCATCAAGTCCGCAGAAGCCATTGCGATCGCACAACCTTCTCCTTCGAACTTGACATCCTCAATCTGACTGCCTGATTCTCCTAACTGCACCGTCAGCTCAATTGTGTCGCCGCAGGAGGGGTTGTGCCCCCGTTGCTGGCAATGCACCGGATCAGTGGTCCCCCGATGCCGGGGTTTTTTGTAATGTTCCAAAATGACTTGTTGATAGAGATTTCGTAAATTTTCCAGTGCCATAATCTCAAAACTGCGAGCGTCTACCTTCACTCTAGAGGGTTGAACAGGGGAATGTATCTAGAATACTGGCAGTTGTCTATCCTGTCTCAACTGAAAGTTGCTCTCCTGGAAGAATCACTGTCAAAGCACCATAGGACGTATTAGAGTGTTCTGTAGGTTGACCCATCCAAAGTTTGAGTCGTTCCCTTGTCAAAGCCAGCCGATTCTGAGAATCGTATGCAATTGTACCGAAACAGTAGAGCAGACATGATGTCATGGGACACTCCCAAGGAGAACAAATGAAGTGGGCTAGTGCACTCTCAACACAACCCTCCCTAGAAGCTGCTCTAGATGAAGTGACGACTGCCGCACAACAGGCCTTGGGCACTCAAGCAGATTTGGCGATTCTCTTTGTGTCCACTACCTTTGCTAGCGAATTCCCTCGCTTACTGCCCCTCCTGCAAGCAAAGCTGCCCATCGAGTCTTTTGTCGGTTGCGGGGGGAACGGTGTCATTGGCCCGACGCAAGATGGGGAAACGACTGAGATAGAAGAAGAGCCAGCCATAACTCTGACGCTCGCCTCGCTTCCGGGTGTAGACATCCAAACCTTTCATATATATGAGGACGAGCTACCCGATCCCGACAGTTCTCCTCTGACTTGGACAGAACTCTTAGAAGTTGATCCAGCCCATCAGCCCCATTTCATTTTGTTTGCGGATCCATCCAGTTCTAAGATTAATGATCTGCTCCAAGGCTTGGATTATGCCTACCCGAGTGCCGTTAAAATTGGGGGTCTGACTAGTGGGCAAACTTCTTGGCATGGCAGTGGCCTATTTTGCGATGACCAGCTGTATCGAGAAGGCACCGTTGGTGTCGCTCTCAGTGGCAATATTATGGTTGAAACCATTGTGGCCCAGGGATGTCGTCCTATTGGTCAACCCTACCGTGTTGCTGAGGCAGAGCGAAATGTTGTCCTCCAAGTGGAGGAACAATCTGTGCCTGTAGAAGCAGCTTACAGCAGTGCTGATATACAGTTGCAGACACCATTGGAAGCGCTACAAGCGTTGGTTCAAGACCTAGATGCAGAAGAACGAGAGTTAGCTCAACATTCCCTCTCTGTTGGCATTGTTTGCGATGAATTTAAGCTAAACCTGGAACCAGGAGATTTCTTGATTCGCAATTTAATTGGAGTGGATCCCCGGATTGGGGCTATTGCCATTGGCGATCGCATCCGCCCCGGCCAACGCATTCAATTTCATCTCCGAGATGCTCAAGCTTCTGCGGATGATCTCGAAGAGTTACTCCAACAGTATTTCCATAAATCTCCTCACCAGTCTCGTCCTACAGCCGCCTTACTATTTGACTGCTTAGGTCGTGGTGAGCGATTTTATGGAGAGCCCGATTTCGACTCTCAGCTTTTTAGTCGCTACTTCCAAGACATTCCCGTCAGCGGTTTCTTTTGCAATGGTGAGATTGGTCCGATTGCAGGGACAACCTTTCTCCATGGCTATACCGCAGCATTTGGTATTTTCCGTAGCCAGACGGACTCAGAGAGCACTGGAACTCTATGATATGAATTCGCGATATGAGAGAGATCGATTCCTGGATAGGTTTCAACCGTGTTTACTTTAAATGAGTTTGCTGACTACTTTGTGGTGATGTAGATGGATGGAGTGTCCTACCAGGGAGTAAGTAGCTTGCAAAGAAAAAAACAAAGGACCATCCACGAACTGCGGCTTTTAGAGCCCAAAGAGAAAGAAAAAATCAGCTCAACGACTTCATTCGAGCAACAATACTAAAACTCTCTCAGTAAGCTCAATGCTTAAAGATGTTGATTCAGCGTTGCTACAAATTTCTCGTAGGGATTCATGCCCACTAACGTTTCTACCAATTCCCCTGACTTAAAGACCAACACAGCTGGAATACTACGAATGCCAAATTGCTTGGCCACACCCTTGTTTTGATCAACATCTACTTTGACGACTTTGGCTCGGCTCTCATAGTCTATTGCTAGTTGGTCCATCATGGGACTCACTTTCTTGCAGGGACCACACCAGGTTGCCGTGAAATCAACGACAACAATTGGTTCGGCCTCAATTAATGAAGCAAATTCGTTATCTTGAACGTAGGTTACAGAACTCATAAGAATTTTTCGGGTTAGAGTAGAGCATCTTCTTGATGGGTTTGAATTGTGCAATCTGAGGCTGGATAAGCGACACAAGTTAGAACAAATCCGGCATCCATTTGATCATCATCTAGGAAGGACTGATCAGATTGATCCACTTCGCCAGAAACCAATTTTCCTGCACAAGTAGAACAAGCCCCCGATCGACAGGAAACGGGTAGATCAACATCACTGGCTTCTGCTGCATCAAAAATGTACTGATCATCCTCTACTGGAATGGTCGTATCAATCCCTTCAGACTCATTAATCAGTCTGACATTATAGGTTGCCATTAATTGAAATCCTTATACGTTTGATTTGGTAAAGCAAGACAGTGATCAAGATGGTGGCCCCCACAGAACAAAACGATTCTTATTTATCAAATTGCGTCACTGTTTGGGGGCTGACTAAACAACCTCTGGTCTTCGCTTGAGAAAGGGATCTAACTGCGTCTAAACGGCTTTCAGAGAATCGATTGACCTAACCTTAAGATAGTGCGTATCATTGGCATACACAGCACTATGTTGAGGAGAAAAGAGTTTAGAGATTAATGCAACGCCTTTACTCCCTAGAGTTATTTGTGTGAAAGACTCTTGGCTGCAATAGTGTTACATTTCCCTACTATACACCTTGAATGTGTCCTTTTCTTATCCTGCTATAGTAGAGCTAGATTTTTTTTGACATTTCCCTTCAACGAATCATTATTCTAATGTCTGTCGAAAAATGGGATGTTAATGAGATTAGTCAGCGCCTCAATCAAGGTCGTCAAATCAAGGCGGCGCAAGGAGGATATGCAGGCTATGGGTCTCCGCCCTTTGGTCAACACTCTCAAGAAGGAAAATTAGTTGACAATCCGCGCGAGAAGCAGATCATTGAGTTAATTCGCCGCCATCATAAATCTGGCAAATCTCTTCAACAGATTGCAAACTGGCTCAATCAAAGCGGCTATCAGACGAAACGGGGCCACCAGTGGCAGCGTATTTCTGTTAAGCGAGTTTTGGATCGTTTATACGGTAAAACCTCTCGTATTTCTGGTATAACGTAGCCTAATCAGTCGGATTCAGGCCAAAAGTAATGTTTTGGGATCAGTCTCTCAGTGTTGACAGGTCTCTTCCAGAAGGTAAATCTGCTGATGCAGCCTAATGAGCCAATGATAGGCACTCCTAATCTGGAAGATGCTATCAATTATCACCCTTTGGTCATGGCACCAGAAACTCCTCTGGTGGACGTGATCTCTCGTATGAGCCAGGCCCCTTTTAGTAGTTGCACCTTAGGAAGCTCTGCCCAAGAAATATTAGAAAAAGATGCGGCGATGATTCGCTCAACCTGTGCATTAATTATGCAAAACCAGGATATCATCGGCATTTTAACGGAGCGAGATATTGTTCGGTTTGCAGCTGCAGGCATAGATTGTGAACCTGTCACAGCTGCGGATGTAATGGCTTGCCCCGTCAAAACACTTTCTCTCGCAAACTTTAAAGATATTTTCGCAGTGATGTTTCTGTTTCGGCGGTATAAAATCCGTCACTTACCGATTGTTGATGAGCACAATCGGCTGATTGGTATTGCTGAACCCAGCAGCATTCGTAAAGTCTTGAAACCTGCTAACCTCTTAAAATTACGACGAGTATCTGAAGTAATGTCTACCTCAGTTATTCATGTCCCACCCACCTGCCCTGTTTTAAATTTAGCCCAGTTAATGGCTGAATATCAGGTCAGTTGTGTCGTTATCGTAGAGTCGGCTCCAGATAATGGCCTTAAACCTATAGGAATTGTGACGGAGCGAGATATTGTCCAGTTTCAGGCGATGGAGTTCAACATTAGTCAAGTTTCTGCTGGAGTGGTGATGAGTTCTCCGCTATTTTTGCTTGATCCGGGTGATTCACTCTGGGCAGCACACCAAGAGATGCAGCATCGACGGATTCGTCGGTTAGTGGTTTCTTGGAACTGGGGTCAAAATTTGGGGATTGTTACCCAAACTAGCCTCTTGAAGGTGTTTGATCCACTGGAAATGTACAGTATTATCGAAACGCTCCAACAGACAATTCAGGAATTAGAGGCGGAGAAAGCAGCGTATTGGTCTCAGCCTGATGGGTCTGTTAGCTGGAACTAAATTCTGCAGTCACAACGGGAAACAAACCATCACCATCAGATAACTTATAGTTTTTCCTGCGGCTTGGCCTCACGGATCTCGAAATATCTATGAGTTTTGGGGTAGCCATGAAACGGCGATGCAACTCTATAGAACTTTAGATACAATTAAGCCCTCTGCTAGAGAGGGCTTAAAGTACATCACTGTATCGTATTGGATGATTTTATGATGGAGCTGACGTCCATCGCATTAAACTCTAGAACGCAGGCAGGGTGTAGCTTTATAGAATTGTAAATTTATTTATACCCCCAAAGACACCCCCAAAACGATCCCGCTAGAAGGAGGATTACAGCTTATCTACTGGGAAGAATTAATCTCAGTATCTGTAGTCGGGGCCATGTCAGAGTCTTAGCTAAGGAATTTCAGCCGTGGCTCTAGTATAGCTTTCCCTTCCTGAAAGGTTTGTAAGGTCTAAAAGCTAATAGTGGGAGAGGAATAATGTCACTTTATCGTCAGGGCTGGGAAGACTCAAGATACTTTATACAGCAAAAAAGCCAATATTGTTCATGAAAAAGCCTATATTCATTGATAATCGCACAAAAAAACCAAATAATAAGGGATACTACATAGGTGGAGCTACCCTCCTCTCAATAGTCTGTTTGTTGTTTGTTTATAAACTTTTTAGTGGTCCTGGGGGACCTATTTGTAGAAGGGGCGAGAAGGTCAAAACTGTGGACACTCAAGAAACATTTATAAGCAATAGCTGCGCAGCACTTGAAGGGACCCTACGGTCTAGATTTGGTGCTATCTATAGATCACAGCAAGCCCACTCCCTCGACAACCCTAGTTTGGTTACTGGAAAAACTGAGTCGGAAGTTTTGGAAAGACTTGGGGTGTCTATGGAGCCTATTGGCGAAGATTTACCAGATCTTTTTGGTGCTGAAGGCAAAACTAGTGACTACTTTGAAATGTCTATGCCTATATCTACTGAAACAGAGTTTTCCTTACGTGCTGACCCAGTTTCTGCAAGAGTACATGGTATTGTGCTCAAAGTTGTGCGAACCGAGGAGACAGTAACGGGAGCTGTTTGTGAATCGACTAAAGTGGGTCAACCAGCAAAAGATCCTAAAGTTGTCAATGGCAAAATGGAATGCGCAGGTTAAAGTTTTATTCTCTAGTAATCAAAGGATGGGCAAGAGCAGTCAAAAAGTCAAATCAGCAATAAAGGGTTGAGTGTTGAGATCCAAAACCAATATTTGTCCTTCTGCACGATCCATAAGCCCCGAAGCCAACATAACTTGCTCTGAAAGAAACAACTCCTTGGTTTTTTCCATTGACCACCGAAAACTGTTGATTTGAGTGATCCTTTTGGCATTGAGTAAGACCAAATAGGCAGGACTTACAGCCGAGCGTAGGAGTGTTGCTGAGTCTCACCGAAGACCCCAACCAAAATAGGGGGTAGAGTATTTAAGTAGCGACTTCAAAAAAGACTAGGTAAGGAGACCTTTACACCTACGGCGTGTTTCTGGGTGAGAGACCCCGTAGTTAAAAACCTGATTGGTTTGGTTTATCTTAGTTATTAGCAACTCTCTCTCAGCGACTTTTCGTTTTTTCATACTGCCACCCCTTCAAAACTATTGATACTAAGGTGTTGGTGGCTCTGTCGTTGAGGAAGAACAGGAGTACTAAGTATTTGTACGGGATATATCCCACAATGAGGGATATAAGCGTAGTCAGAATCTGGTTGAGGTCTTGTGCGAGGCTTCACACTCAGAAGGCGGACGATTGACCAACCAGGCTTAAAATCCTTTTCGCTCAGAAGCCCTATTTTCGATTGGTCCCAGTCCCCTGGAATATAAGCACCTAATTTATCCCAGTATTCCAGCTCATTGGGGCCGTAAAGTTTCCAGTACTCAATCTGGTTATGTGCTAACGCTCCTGAATCACCCTCCACAAAGAGAATCTTTAACTTGCCGGGAGATGCGCCTATCACAAAAGCTTCGTCCCAATCCTTTGTAAAGACATAGGAACCGAAAGGAGGATGCCACCACTCAATAGAAGATCTAGCTACTTTTAGCAAACCTCGCTCAGGAGAGACCACTAGGAGGTTCTCTCCCTCAACAGCAACAACGGTGAAAGGAACTCCAGATTTTCCGTAGACAATTGTATGCTCAGAAATCACCATTCGTGCAATCCTCCACTAGGTGAAGTTCCTCGCCAATCCGCGTGTAATATTGCGAATTTGGAGATCCAGTCTGGGTTTCTTTTTTTAATTGTGTTTGAGGGTCTAAAGTTGGTTGTTTCTCTGTTCCGCTCGTCCCAGGTGACTGAAATCTTTGTTCAGTATGATTTTTAGATGGGACAGAGTTTCTAAACACGCTGTTCTCAGTTTCAGCCTTGTTGCCAAGAGCCTCCTTTTTTGGTCCTTCCTCTCCTTGAGAAGGTGTAGAGGGGGTAACCACAAGTTGTTTGCGCACCCAGACCCTGGCTTTTTTCTTTACTAGACCTGAGGAACATGGATATTTATGCCAGACTGGGTTAGGGGCATTTTCAAAACCTTCCAACTGGAGAATTTTAGAGACTCTGCCTCTAGCTCTATTGTCTTGTTTAGAGATTTCGATATTGAGGACACACTCAAAAATCTCTTGATAACTAACTTGATCCTTATCCTCTAAATACTCAGCAATAGAATCATGCCAAGCATCATGCTTTTGGTATTGTTTACGCTCAACTTCTAGAGCACGTTCTTGCTGCTCTTCCAACCACCAGGGTTCGTCGTTGAGGTAAGCAAACATTACAGCCGCCCAAATCAAATCCCGATCTTGTTCTATGGCTTCAATATCTATTTTCTGAGGACAATTGATAATCCACCATCTTCTATTACCCGTGGCATCAGTTAGGAACTCAGACTCATTGGTAGTCCCCACGATAATTGAGGGTCTAGGCATGTAGTCAGCAGAACGAGCATAAGGGGCACGGATTAGATCAGCACCCGTAGCCATGAAAGCCTTGAGGTGAGTGACTTCTTTTCTCCTCAATCCATCAAGCTCACTCCATTCAATAATCCAGTTGTTATGCAGTTTCAACACATGATCTTTGTTGGCGATATCTGAGAAGTCATCGCAGAAATATTGAGGAGAGGCTAAGGTTTTCCAGAATGTCGATTTCCTTATCCCTTGCGCCCCCACCAGTACCGTTGAAGTATCTACCTTACAACCTGGCTTAAAAGCCCTTGCAATGCCCGCTATCAAGGTCTTCCTGAGTAAGATATTTGAAAGAGGATCTGTAGTCCCTAAATACCTCTCAGATAGGGAGGAGCCTACTTCACGCAACAGTTCTGCTTTATCCGTATATTTCTCATAAACGTGGTTTAGATAATCCTGAATTGGATTGTAATTATTTGCTTCAGCAATATATTGAATAATATCAATGAGACCATCCTTGGGATTCTTGAGTTTGAGACTATTCTCAAGTAGGAGGAGATTTCTTACTGAATCTGGAGAGAAAGGTTTCCCGTCAAGTTCCCAACGCTTTGAGACCTCGTTTAGTTTTATGCGATTGCCAAAGTAGCTCAGTATTGTGTTGTAATCTTGCTGATAAGGAGTTGGCTCATCAGCGGCTATTTTCCTCAGCCCTTTTTTCTTGATTTTTTGCAGTGGTCGCGTTCTAAGACCTTTCTCACGATGTTGAGTAGTCAACCTAACGATGAAAGCCTCAACCTCGTCCTCAGGCAGATACTCAGTGACTAGCTTCACCGCTTTCTTCGCGAGTTTCGCTATCTCGATCCCTGATAAACCCTTCCAGCGATTAGGCCAATCTAATAGCAAATCGAAGGGCTTTACTGCCTTGGATAGGTCTAGCTCACCCCCAAATCGGTATAGTTCACATAAACCTCCTTTGGGGTGATCGGGCAGAGGATCTAGAATCAGAACCTTGCCTCGACACCACAACCCGGATTTAATTAGATTGTGAAATACCTGAGGATTAGACCAACCATCAGAATCAAAAACAATAGTGTATTTGCATCCTTCAGGTAGTGCTTTTTTATAGTGACTCACACCAGCTAGAGCACCTGTTGGCACTCCTCGGAGAGTAGCTATGAGAGCATCTTTGAAGCCTTCTGTAATAGCTAAACAACCCTCAGGGAGAAAAGCTTGAGAAGTTTCACCTTTTTGGGTCAGATACTTTGCAGGTTTCCCATTCTTTCTAGGAATAGGGATATCTGCCCTTAGTTGAGCAAAGTCTTCAGTGAAAGGAAAATAAATACCAGAGCTAGATTGCCACTGCTTACCATCCCAAGCTTTGAAGCCTAGTTTTCTGGCTTCAGATTCTGTTAGAGACTTCACTCCATACTTGGAGACTAAAGTATCTATTTCTTGGTTCGTAAAACCCTCAGAGATTAGGTGCTCTCGATGCTGAAGGTCTAGCTTAGTAGCAGCTTGTATTTGAGGAGTGAAACCTTGCGAGGGCTTGGTTTCTGCTTGTTGCGGGTTTATACTAGGTATATCAAACATTATTCAGTACCTCCCTTAAGCCGCATTGCTTTGAGAAGGATTTTTGCTTTGAGCAATCATCTGATCGATCAAAGACTGAATATCAGACTCTAACCACGCAGATGTGTTAGCCCCCAGCTTGATTGGTTTGGGATACTTCCCCTCTTGAATACCTGCATACCAGGCAGAGCGGCTAATGGGGAAGATACCGTCAATCCCTTTCTTTTTGTCTCCAATGATTTGAGGGAGACGTAATAATCGAGTAATTTTCATGGTTAATTGCCTAGAGATTAATAAAAGACCTCCTTTTCGTTGGTCTATATTAGGGTAAGCCGTCCATTCCTATTGATTCTTGACCTAAAAGGTCCTATAGAGAACTACCTCTCTGTAAAGGTTATAGAGGTTTTTGTTGTGCTAATGGTCTTGTTTTTCAAAGGCGACAGTACCTTGACTGCTCGGTTATTCACATGAAAAGCACTAAATAAGCGTGAATTTGTCTAGCTTTTTTATGCAAATCTAATATATAAAAAGCAATATTAGATAATATTTTCTAATATAAATAAATGATGACTACAAAGACTACAAGCTTTAAGAACTTTGTAGTCAACCTTGTAGCCACTCGAAACTATTATGGAATATGCTTTTTAGCTATTTGACTACAAAGACTACAAAGAATTCTAGAAATAAACTCTTATTCGGTTTAATAAAAATCTAGGTAAGTATAAATACTGAATACTTTTGGTTTCGGTTTAGATCTCACTTAGCCAACTTTCCCGGCCCTGCCCCAAAGTGGAGGAGTTGGGGTAAGGGGAAAACAGCAAAAAGCTCCTAGAGAGGAGCTTGGTGTTACTTAGCTTTAGAGTTAGAAGTTGTCTTATTAAGCACTCTTTTTTAGCTCGTCTAGGTAATCAGCCCATTGCTGCATCATCTCGTGGCGATCTCCTAGAAACTGGGTCCGGTTATAAGCTCTACCTAACGGATCTCTTACGTTATGAGCAAGCTGATGCTCTATCAAATCTGGCCTGACCTTCAGTTCTTCATCAAGCAGGGTTCTAGCCATAGCTCTAAAGCCATGTCCACTCATTTCTTGCTTGGGGATACCCATATTACGTAGTGCTGCAAGGATAGCGTTTTCACTCATAGGTCTGAGTAAAGACCTTGCACTATGGAATATGTAATTTCCATGTCCGGTAAGTGGCTGAATGTCTCGAAGAATTACTATTGCCTGTTTTGACAGAGGAACGATATGTTCTGTATCCGTTTTGCTGACTGTAAAACGCCATTCTGCTTGTTCCCAGTTAATCTCTTGCCAGCGGGCATGTCTCAATTCACCAGGGCGTACAAAGACTAAAGGAGCGAGTTTGAGAGCACATTGAACGACAAGAGTCCCTTGGTAATTTTCGATCATCCTCATTAATTGTCCTACTCGTTTAGGCTCTGTGATGGCAGCTAAATGTTGAGTTTTGATAGGGGTTAATGCACCCTTCAGGTCAGCGGTAGGGTCTCTCTCTGTTCTACCTGTTGCGACGGCATAACAAAAAATTTGACCACAAATACTCTTTTCTCTGTGGGCGGTTTCAAGTGCGCCTCTTTCCTCTACTCTGCGTAACACCTTTAATACATCGGGGGCTGTTATTTCGGTAACGGGTTGATCGCCCAGGTAGGGAAAGACATCCCTCTCCAAACGTCTAATAACTGTTGAACTATGGCTTTCTTTCCATGTAGGTAGCTTTTGATTGAACCATTCTCTTGCGATCAATTCAAAACTATTAGCCGTTTTTGCCCTCTGGGCTTCTTTTTGTGCTTGACGATGAGCACTTGGGTTAGCACCAGAGGCTAACAGTTTTCTAGCTTCCTGGTGTTTCTCACGAGCTTCTTTCAACCCTACATCAGGATATTTCCCTAGACTCAGAAGCTTCTCTTTGCCTTCAAATCGATATTTATAACGCCAGAGCTTCCCGCCTGTTTTAGTGATCAGTAGAAACAATCCACCACAGTCAAATAACTTATAGTCTTTTTCTTTCGGCTTAGCTTTTTGAATATGAAGGGCTGTAAGTTTGGGGGTAGACATTTTTTAGTGGAGCATCTATACCCTAATAGTACCCCCACCTACCCCCAGATTTAACAGGACAATATCGGACGAGGCAGGACTATTGAAACAACAAAACCCTCTCTAAAAGAGGGTTTGAAGTACATTCTTGTATCTCGTTGGACTGGTTTATGATGGAGCTGACGGGAGTCGAACCCGTGTCCGCCCTAGCTATTAGCTCCTCATTCATTCACAGGCTTAGCTTTTCTAATCCTCAAAGCGGGAATCGCCACTTATCCCGGACGATGGGATGCTCGGTTGAAAGTCTTAACCATTAGAGACAACAGAGAAACCCTAATAGTGCATCCGTTGGGGGTTATCCATAGAAATTAACGGAGTCAATCTACAGATGCTCAAACCAAGTTAGGTTTTTTTAGGCAACAGCAGTAGCCGTGCGCTGACGAGCGAAAGATACGATGTTGTTCGCATGTACGATGTTTTGAGTCTTTGATTTGCGAGAGACGACTCACTCTCGGCCTGAATCATGAGGCTACGTTTGCTAAAACGTCGAAACCGTTACAGCCCCAAGTTTCTCAATTCTATTATAGTGTGTCCAAGTAGGTTACATCATTTCTTTGACTGGAAGCTGAATCCCATCAACTTCTGGAACAGGGAGTTGGCGAGTGATTCTTGAGAAGATCCATTCTTCTAAAGATTCCACTAGGTCATGTCGACATTGTTCAGGTGTGTCTGTTCGAGCAGTAACATTCTCAAATCCTGGGATTTCTCCATAGGTTGAACCATCTTCAGTGAAAACTGTATAGGTTGCGCGAGACATCACTGCCCGAATGTAGTCAGTCAATATGGATTCCACGTTTTGCTTCACGTATGACAGAATTAGGTCATCAATAGATTAATAAATTTTGAATATCACTGTTGTAAATATCAAGCCTCAATACAATCTAAAAATTAATGATGCCTTTACAAGACTTTTCTAGTATTCCCGAAGTTGACGTTGAGATGCTAGCCGCTCAATTAAAAGATGAGCCTTCGACCATTCAATTATTGGATGTGAGAGAACCTCAAGAAGTTGCTATTGCCAACCTATTATCTTTCAAAAACTTGCCCTTGAGTCAGTTTTCTGAATGGTCTACTGCGCTTAGCGAACAACTGGATCTTCACCAAGAGACCTGGGTGATGTGTCATCATGGTATGCGGTCAGCTCAAGTCTGCATATGGTTAAGTCAGAATGGGTTTTCGAACGTCAAGAATGTGAGCGGGGGGATTGATGCCTATTCCCTTAGAGTAGATCCCAGTATTCCTCGCTATTGATACTAGCGATCGCACCTTTCTGCGTAGTCCTATGGACCTCAGCCTCACCCACCGTCAACAACAAGTGCTTCGGGCAACCGTTGATCACTATATTGCCACTGCAGAACCCGTGGGTTCCAAAGCCCTGGCACGAGAATACGCACTCAGCATTAGTCCGGCAACTATTCGCAATGTTATGGGTGCTTTAGAACAAGCTGGTTTACTATTTCAGCCCCATACCTCAGCCGGACGAATCCCGTCGGACTTTGGCTATCGCCATTATGTCGATGAATTGATGTTGCCACCCGAACCATTGATCGCGCAGTTCAAACAGTCCTTACGCCGACAGTTGCGCACAGACAGTTGGGTGTTTGAGGTTTTACTTCGAGATGCTACGCAGATTTTGGCAACCTTCAGTGGTTGTGTTGGCTTAATTACCTTGCCTCAAGCTGCAATCTCTACCATTCGTCACCTTCACCTCGTGCAAGTTGAACCCCATCGGGTGATGCTGATCTTAGTCACTGATGCCTACGAAACACAGTCCGTTGTCATGGAACTGCCCCATTCAACTTGGGATGAAGTCGATGCTGAGCATATTGAACAAGAACTGAAGATTTTATCCAACTTTTTGAATCATCATTTTGATGGGCGTTCTATGCAAGATTTAATGGCCCTAAATCAGCATGAGCTGGATTGTGAATTTCAAAAATATGCCGATTTTTTAAAGATACTTTTTTCTGATCTAACCCAGCGGTGTCAAGCGCTAAGTCCCAAAAATATTTTGGTGGGTGGTTTAGCTGAAGTGCTTCGACAACCTGAATTTTCGGAATTAAAGCAAGCTCAAACCCTAATTCATTTACTTGAAGAAGGACAAGATTTGTTGTGGCCGCTCATCCACGAGTGGACATCTGATCCTGAAACATTAAATTCACCAGGCTCGACACTTCAACGAAATAAAGTTAATATTCGCATTGGATCAGAAAACTTGCTGGAATCAATCCAGGAGTACACTCTAATTTCTTCTACCTACCAAAAAGGAAAGACGCCCATCGGCAGTGTTGGAATTTTGGGGCCGACCCGAATGGCTTACGAAAAAATTATTGCCTTAGTTACGGTAATGGCAGATTACTTATCTAAGTATTTGGCCCAGACTGCCTAAGAAAATATTTTATTTCTTTGTATAAAATATGACTTTTCTGACCTAAAGTCATGGGTGCGGCATGACAATATTCTAAGTTTGCCTGACCTTTTATCCCTGTGCATTTTCATAAAGTCTTAGCTATATTGTCATGTATTGGGATTGGTATTTGGATTCAAGATTAAGTTACTTCCGCTAAACGTTGGATTAAAGGTTGAGGATAAAGACTATGCCTAAAGTAAGCGAGGTGTCAGATACGTCTAAGACACTGTCTCCAGATTTAATGAAGCAGTGGCTAACGGAGCTGACCAGTTACACCCCTAAGCAGATTGATACTGCTATCGCTCAACTTGAGCAACAACGGGCAATCAGTGCCCAGCGCAACTAACTATTTCGCTTCAGCCATAACCAACACTTTTGAAGAGAGGGATTAGTCTTCCCTCTCTATTTTTTTAGTTTTGTCTCAACAATAGGGCCTGGGCTGAGACGAACCGTAGACGCTGAATGCGTTTCACACCCATGAACCTCGAGTGATTAATGTAGAGAAAATCCAGCGTATCCTCCAGCTATCGAGCAGTTACAGAAAGGAAAGCATGTATCCGCAGAGAAGAGGGTAAGGTCGGTGAAATACCTCAACCTTATCGCGGAGTGTGGCATCAAAAGTCTCGTGCATCCTGGAATGGGGCTTGGATCGTTTAACTCCGCCAGATCAAGGTAGACCTTAACTGCTTACACTTCAATACCAGATCGCTACAGAGGTGAGGCGCAACATCTACAAAGGGTAAAGTAATCTCGAATAACACAAGTTTATAGTCGGCAGCCTACAAGGGTACACTAGGTCGGGTGAGGCTTTCGAGCGATTCAGTGTTATCCAGTCTACGATTTTCCTAGGCTAATTTATACCTGTAGCGACCCAATTTCTCCAAAGTATAGCTCTCGTTAATTCTGATTTTGACCAGACATTGAAAAAACTAAGTTTTCAAGATTATCTACCCTCAGTCATCATCAATTGTCCAGGTCTATATTTCTAGTCGTGGTTTCAGAGTAAAGAAGGGTGACCGCTATTCAGCACATTTGGCATCAGTTGGCGACCCTCCCCAGACAGATATCTTTGGGGATAAAATCATGCGTCCATTATTTTGAAACATCTACCCTTGCCTTACCTAGCGTCACACAATCTCTGATTACCAGTAGCCAATTTTTGTTTGTTTATCAGAAGCTTGCTGATTTAGATGCTTACCAATTAGCTTTACCGGATCGTCTGCAAAAGTCGGTAGAAATCTTAAGTGAAATTTTAGGATTTACTATTGTCGTTCTAGACCTTTACGACGTCAAAACACATAGCCTCAAATTTCAGGCAGGCACGATCAGCTTGCTTCCAGGCGAGGGTATCGCTTCATCCCAAAGTCTAGATCACTATTCTCATCAGGTCCTCTGTGCTCAAACGCCTATTGTGCAGATCAGTGATCAGGGGGTTTCCGAAACAAATTTAGTTGCTTATCTGCCAATCTCAGCCACGATCAGGACCGTCATTCAACTACCCTTGATCGCCAATCAGACTGTTTTAGGCATCTTGAGCCTTGCCAGCCCTGAGTTGTTACCGGAACCGGAGGCTTGCTGCCCTTGGGGCAAAAACATAGCCAGCTACCTGGCATGGCTGATCCAGGCGGAACAGGCCGAAACCCAGATGACTATCTTTCAGCAACGATTGGCTTTGGTCGCAACGAGTGTTGAGGGGTATTTCTATGACTGGGATTTGCAATCAAATCGTGTGCTTCAATTTGCCCGTAGCTTGGTATCAGCAGAACAGCCTGTTTCCACCCTAGAATTAACGCTTACAGCCTGGATGAATCAAATCTATCCTGAGGATCAACCAATCCTCACATCCCTGATAGAGAAAGATTTCTGGGGGCAAGATGATTTTGAGATTGAATATCGATTGCAAGCTGATACTCGGCTGATGATGCGCGATCGCGGACTCATTCAGCGCGATTCACAAGGACATCCCATCCGGATAGTGGGCACGGTTCTGAATATATCCAAAGATAAACAAGCAGCAACCACGTATCAGCGAGATATTTCCCAATTAAAGGGCTTGTTGTCCGAGATTCAGGTGGTAGTGTTCCAAACAGACCTAGTTGGCAACTGGACCTATTTAAATTCAGCCTGGTCAAACTTAACAGGACATGCCGTCGAGGCCAGCCTAGGACAACCCATGTGGGAGCTTGTTCATCCTGATGATTGCCAAGGTCTCCGAGAAGCTTTTCAGAATCTCGTCGAACAAACCTCAGAAGATTATCAACAGGAATTGAGATATCTGGATAAGCAGGGGGGCTGCTGTTGGCTAGAAGTCCATATCCAAAAAACCTTGGATAAGCAGGATGGCTGTACCGGCACAACAGGAACCTTGGTGAATGCGACTGAACGGAAACAGACGGAACAGGAACTCCTGCATGATGCCTTGCATGATGGCTTAACGGATCTTCCCAATCGCATTCTCTTTATTGACCGACTGCAACAGGCCTGTCGATCCTTTCAGCGCCATCGAGATGAAGTCTTTGCGGTCTTGTTTTTGGATCTAGATCGGTTCAAAATTATCAATGATAGCCTGGGTCACTTGGTTGGGGATCAGCTTTTGGTTGCTGTAGCTCATCGTCTCCAAGCCTGTCTCCGTCCCGAAGATACCGTGGCTCGGATGGGAGGGGACGAATTTACGGTACTGCTACCCAATATTGAGCAGGTGAATGATGCGGTTCACATTAGCGATCGCATCTTACAAACCCTCAGTGCTTCCTTCACCCTTGAGCATACAGAAGTCTTTATTTCCACTAGCATTGGAATTGCCATGAGTGGTAATCCTGACAACAAGCCCGAAGATCTGCTGCGCCATGCCGATATTGCCCTGTATCGAGCCAAGGCCGCTGGGAAGGGATGCCATACCGTCTACAACTCAGAGATGCCAATTCAACCTTTGGCCCAGGTGCAAATAGAGACAGAATTGCGTCAGGCCCTTGAAGACGAAGAATTTCGCTTGTACTGCCAGCCCGTTTTATCTCTTGACACCAACGAAGTTTGGGGATTTTCTCTTCAGATACATTGGCAACATCCGACCCAAGGACCATTATCTCCTGCCGCTTTTAGCGGCGCAGCAACTGAGGCTGGTCTCATCACATCTATGAGTTGGTGGCTCCTGCGGAAAGCTTGTCAGCAGCTCCACCAATGGCAGCGCCTCCCGACAGAACAACCCCTATCGATTTGGGTGGCGGTCTCTGAACCCCAGTTGGCCTCATCCAATTTTTTAGCTAAGTTCAAGCGGACCTTGGCTAAAGATGATATTGATCCAGAACAACTGATTCTAGAGTTACCTGACTCCCTCTGGCCTCGGCCTTCCGGGCAAATCCTCGCCCATTTACATGCTTTGCGATCGCAAGGTGTCCAGCTCGCTCGCATCCAGCAGGATCAAGATTACGATTGGTTATCGGCTGACAATCCTCTGCCGATTGCTTGGATTAAACTTTCGGCCACTCTGTTGGGCAACTTAGAACAAAGAGGGTCTTTGGAATCCATCCATTCGCTGTTTATTCTTGCCAAAAACTCGGGCATTTATATGCTAGCTGATGGCATGCACACGCCCAAGCAGCGGATGCTGATGAGCGCCTTGAAATGCGATTATGGACAAGGACCCCATTTTGCAGAAGCCTTACCGGCCGAGGCCGCAGATCCCTGGCTAGAACCTTCATTCTCCCAACCCCTTGACAGTATGCACTCCTCATCGTCCATGTCACTTTTGATCATTTTTAGTCCCATTGGTCAATCTCAAGTCCCCTTGGTCGGCAAGCGCACGTGGACCATTGGTCGGAGTCCAGATAACTCAATTGTGCTGCCAGATCGGTGGGCATCGCGCAATCATGCCCAACTGCGGGTGACCGACACAGGTGAGTATTATCTCATCGATTTGGGAAGTGGTAACGGCTCTGTGGTTAACGGTGACCGCGTAACCATGCCTGTGGTTCTGAAAGACGGCGACCTGATCACCATTGGCCATTCTCAATTGGAGTTTCACCATCGCCCTAGTGAATCGGCTTTAAATACAGTTAATACAGCACCTAAAAATGTCCTCATGATGCAGTCTTCTCATCTGCAAGGGCAGGTTTGGAAGGAGGCCTTAAGCTCCCAAGGCATTTCTCTAACGTGGTTGAACGAAAATATTGATCTGTCCCAATATCTCACCCAGTCAGTTAAAGCAGGGCAAGGCGTTCCCGATTTATTGCTACTAGATATGACGATCTTGAAACCCAATCCTTACAGTTTTTGTCGATGGTGCCATCATCTACACCCCAATCTTAGAATCATCCTGACCAGTGGCACCCGCACCTTTGTGCCTGCCTCTGAACGCAAATGGGCCACCCACCAGGGAGCATCCGAGTTGATTGCTGCTTTTGATGAAGGGAGTATTTTCTCGAATCTGATCGATGTGATGGCCAAGGTCAGAGTCGTATTGGCGACCCTGAACTGGCGGCCGATTGAGCAGCGCTCCTTATCTTCAGCCTTATTGTCAATCAAACCCAATCTGAGTACGTCTACCTTCAACAGTAAACAAACCGTGATTGGGGAGTTGCCCGCTGATCTAGATATGAATTAGGGATTAGCCGATCTTGCCAGCATATTCAAGATTTCTTGGGCGGCCCGTTGCAAGACACCGGGTTGTCCCAGTTGCGATCGCACCTGCTCATACCCCACCAACATTTGCTGACGTTCTGCTGAGTCCAAGAGCAATTTGCAAGCCAAGTCCGAAATTTGGCGAGGGCTAGCCTCTTGTTGAAAGAGCTCTGGGACAACTGCTTGGCCTGCCACAATATTGACAGGGGAAATAAAGTCAACTCTAAATCGGAACAGGTGTTGATACAGCCAGGCACTGATAGCCCCTAAGCGATAGACTACCACCTGAGGCACTCCCAACAGGGCCGCCTCCAAATTAGCAGTACCGGATTTGGTGATCATCACATCGGCGGCTGCGATCACCGTATGGGTTTCTGTGGACAGAGAAATTGGCAAACCTGAATGTTGCACCGCCTGGGTCAGAACAGGGAGATAGGCGGGCAAGGCAACAGGCAGCCAAAATTGGACTGCTGGGAGGCGCTGATAAATGTGTTGGGCAGCTCGGATGACAACAGGCAAAATATGACGCAATTCTTGCCGTCGCGAAGCAGGCATCAAGGCAATCATCGGTTGCTGAGGACCCAGACCTAACTGGTGTCGGGCTTGGATGCGGCTAGGGGACTGCTGCAACTTGTCGAGCAGAGGGTGCCCCACCCAGCAAACTCTAGCCCCCATTTTGGTAAAATAAGTCGCTTCTCCTGGGAAAATAGCTAGCATTTTATCGCTGAGACTCACGACTTGGCGAGTCACCCCTAAGCCTTGGGACCAGATCCATTCTGGTGGCGCAATATAGTAAACCATCGGTGTTTGATGCTGTTGCTGCAAGCGTTTGCCAAGACGCAAATTGGGACCCACATAATCAATCAAGACCGTGAGATCTGGTGGGGCATCACGAAGCTTGGCCTCCACTTGGAAATGGAGTTTTAAGGTTGGCCCTATAAAGGGAACTGCATTGATGGGGCCAATGGCCCCGATCTGGCTCGTATCACCCAAAAGTATTGCTCCTTGAGCAGCCATTTGCGGTCCTCCCAAAGCCAAGATCTCTAGGGAGTAACCTCTACGTCTTGCTTCGGTCAATAGGGCCGCAGTTAGCAAGCTGCCTTGTAAATCACCTGAGACCTCGCCTGTACTCAAAAAGATACGATAGGACGGAGACATAGGTTAGGAGGAAGTCAGCACTCGACGGCCAGGAATCAAGCCACGTCGGCCTGGCTTTTGGGAGTCTCTTAGAAATTGGCAGAGATGTTGGAGTAAAGGATGGGTGGATAATAGTTCGATTTGGACTAGGGCTTCTTTGAGGGTGAGATCTGAACGATACAGGATGCGAAAGGCTTGCTTGAAGAGACGCCCCTTCTCTCCCTGTTTTGCTGGGAGAATACCATGTCGCTGGAGGCCCACTTGATTTAAGGCTCTGACTCGGGCAGGATGCCCCTCCACCAGCATACAGGGAGGAACATCGCGGGTAATCCGACTCATGCCCCCAACCATTGCTAATTGGCCGATATGGACAAATTGATGGACACCGAGAACACCACCAATATTGACTTGAGATTCAACCTGAACATGGCCACCCAGAGCGACTGAGTTGGTGATCACGACTTGGTCAGCGATCTGGCAGTTATGGCCTACATGGACATTGGCCATCAGCAAATTGTCACTACCAATGGTCGTCAATGTCTGGAAACCACTGGCCCGATGGATGGTAACATATTCGCGAATCTGGTTGCGATCGCCAATCTTGACCCCACTTTTTTCTCCTTGATAGTTTGAATCCTGCGGCTCCGTGCCAATAACCACTCCTGGCGAAATTTGATTATCAGCCCCAATGTCCGTGCAGCCTTCAATCACAACATGATGCCCTACCTTAGTCCGGGAGCCAATTTTTACCTGTGCACCGATCACCACGTAGGCACCGATTTCAACAGTTGCATGTAAATCTGCACCGGGATGAATCACTGCTGTGGGATGAATCAAATCGGTCACTAAGATACAGCGCTTTACAATGATTATCTGAGGGTAGCATCTTAGACTAAATCCTAGCGTCTCCCCTAACCCAATTGTATTGAGTGAAGAAATTAATGCGGAACAGTTTTTTTGATGACTCCTTGGATAGAACCCATATCAAACAGCGCATCCGCGAATTAGAAAATGCGACGGTCGGTCTGTATAGCATCGGCCTGTATCCAGGCTCTCTGGCCTACAATGCCGTCATGCAAGCTGGGGGGACCCCTCTACTCTTAGCGCCTCGTCCCGGACGCGATTTGTTAGGAGCATTTCCTCAAGAAGCGACTCAGGGCATGGACCCAGATCATGTGGTCAATCTACATCGCATGGCTCGTCACGAGGAAGGCCATGAGACCGTTGCCAATACCCTAGAGTACCTAATTGCCCATTGTGACTTAGTGGTGCTCAGTGCCAACAGTAATTACATCGAGGAAGACTTAGAAGAAGCCTGCGCGATCAGAAAGGAACTCGGTCGAGACAATGTCGTTTTAGCTTGTCTTGCTGGCTCTTTTAGTCACGACAAGCTAAAAAACGATTCCTACGTCCTCTGCGAAAAACAGCCTGAACTTGCCTTTTTTACTGGGTTTCATCGGCATGGTGCCCTGCGAGATCCCATGGATAGTTTCACGGCCAACTTCTGCCATCCCAACGCTTTAACCGCTCTCTTAGGTGCATACTTACTGGATGGTATTTCTCTCAATATTCAAGTCGCTCCCGGCATTCATAATGTCGAAGCTCAATATATCAAGGCTGCTAAAAACATGGCCTCTATTTTTGCCGGATTTGGATATGTCTATCATTGGAATAATCCCGGAATTTTGCCAACTTTGCTGACGTTACTCCTAGATCAATGCCTGGATCAAGCAGCCATCGTCTCCATGTCACGACGCGACCGTCGCACCCTGTATAATCTGCAACCCATTGCTCTCACAGAGTTAGGCTACGGAGTACCTAGAATTGAAGCCACTCTCAGCCGAGGTGGCGACATGGAAAAGGTGCGAGACCATACGTTCTCGCAACTAACCGCGATGGTCGCAGATGTTCGGGGCAGCATGATGAATCCCACCACAGGTAGCCCCACCCGTAATTTTCAGGCAGGTCAAGTTTTAGCTAAGGTAATGCGCAAACTAGGTCGTTGTCCGTTCAGTATCGAAGAATTTGAACAATGGTGTGAGGATGCTGGCATGAACAAAGGCGGATTGGAAGGCGTCAAGGCTCTGCGTTATTGGCCCCAAATTGCCGCAAAATACAAAATTCAGGTTCACGATGCCTCTATGATTAACCTGCTGTACATGGTGCTGTGTGGCAATGGCCAAGAAAAAGATTTTGCCTTCCGAGTGATGACAGAAAGCCGTGAACTTTCAAATTACTGCAAAGAATCCGTCCGACCAACCCATAGCCGTAAGTATGGAGCTGCCCTCAATAACCTCGATAAATCTGAGTCTTTGGACTTACTGGCCAATGCAGTGATTGTTGATAATGCTAGAAAAGCCATCCATGATGACAACCTGGAAGAAATCATTGCCCAAGCCGATGATCCTGCCTACGTGCTGGCGATGGAGAGTATTGAACAAAAACTTTGACAACAGCGCTGGCAGGTAAGATTCAAGCTGAGCAGCTATAGACCCAAATGAGTCAGTCAACCATGGCAAACATCAGCTCACCTGAGCAGGCTAGTTGCCCCTTTACCTCAGCTCGCGTTGACATCATGGCAAATCGCTTGCGTTTTAAGGACAGCAGTTCTGCTGTAATCACAAGTTGATCCCCCGGCACCACCGATCTCCGAATGCGAACTTTGTCGATACCAGTGAATACAAATAACTTGCCCGCAGGCATATCTGGGAGTTGCGAGAGGACTATCCCACCCACCTGGGCCATAGCTTCAACAATCAAGACACCTGGCATCAAGGGACGACCTGGGAAATGTCCCTGAAAAAATTCCTCATTCATGGTCACGTTTTTAATGCCTACGGCCCGCTCAGATTCTTTATAATCCGTAATGCGGTCAACGAGCAAAAATGGATAGCGATGAGGAAGAAGCTTTTGAATCTCCTCAATCATCAAAGTCGTTTTAGTGTCAGAGGAGTCATCAGTGACAGCAGCGTTTGACATAGTAGTACAGGTGCAAAAGGGTTAGGTCAACAAGCCCATTATTTCTGGCTGGAGGCGCTGGGCAAAGCGAATATGGAGAGAGTGGCTAGCTTTATAAGCCACATAATGAGCTAGGGGCAGTCCCCCTAATAAACTCAAATCGCCAATTAAATCAAGAAGCTTATGGCGAACAGGTTCGTTGGCGAAACGTAAGGGCGGATTGAGCCATGCGCTCTGCCGACAGACCAAAGCATTGTCTAGACTACCACCTTTGATCAACCCCTTGGCCTGTAGACTGTTCACATCTTCTACTCGGCCAAACGTCCGGGCTGGGGCAATTTCAGAGACAAAGTCACTAAAGTCAAGACTGCACCACTGTCGCCCAATTGCCTCACAGGAAAAATCAATGCCATAACTGAAAATAGTTTGGGCCTGGGGAGTCGCCATCACAAAGGCTTCTCCTACTTGCTCGATCACAGGTTGTTGCAAACACGTCATTTGTCGCAGTTTAGATTGGCTTTTGTACCCCACGTTTAGAATTGCATTGACCCACCTTTGAGCAGACCCATCCAGAATGGGAACTTCTGGACCGTCCAGTTCGATTTGAGCATTATCAATACCCATGGCGACGAGGGCAGCTAGTAAATGTTCAACCGTTGCTACTGATATATTTTCCTGTTTTAAGGTTACCGATAACTGAGTTTGGTGAACGGTTGAGAGTTGAGCTGGTATGGGTAAGGATTCTTCTAGATCAGTGCGGAGAAAATAGCGCCCTTGATTAGGATTCGCAGGTCGCACTGTTACCTGGACAGCGGTTCCAGTATGTAAGCCAATCCCTTGGAGGGCAAAGGGCTCCCGCAAAGTGTGCTGATAAGGAGATGAAAGGGGCTTTGACCAGTCTACAGACAGGTCCTGGGCCATACTACTGGCCATTGCCCCAGCCCGATCGCTATGACTGAGATCTGCAATCTTATGCACATCAGGATTAGATCCAGCTACCATCGCAATCTTCGCTTCTGCTTAGAACAATAGAATGCTGGTATTCTGATCGTCTCAATTTAGAAACGCTGACCAAAGCCAAAATGGAATTGATTGTCACCATCATCATTGATGCCATAATCTAAGCGCACAGGTCCAATGGGGGTTTTAACTCGAAGCCCAACTCCATAACCAAAACCGAATCCTGGCTTACCCCGGACAATCCCAGGCCGTCCTGGAACATTACTTTGGGTTCCTAGATTACTACCGACATCGAAGAAGAACACGCCACCTACGCCCCCCAAGAAATCCAGCAAGGGAAAGCGGTATTCTGCTGTCGCCTGCATGAAACTGCGACCACTGCCCACTTCTCCTTCGCCATAGCCTCGAATCGAGGAGGTCCCACCCAAGGTAAAGGCTTCATAAGGCGGTAGATCGCCTATGATCGTCCCTGCTTGAGCGTTAAAGGCTAAAGCCTGGGGTCCCTTAGTGAAATTAGTGAGTTTGACAGGCACAAAATAACTGAAGCTGCCCCGCAGACGAGTCATAAGGATACTGCCTGAGCCAATGGGGGCAGATTGCTCTAAACCCAATCGGAGGGCGTAGCCTTTGGTGGGGTCAGATGGATCATCCCGTAAATCTCGACCCAGACCTAACTGGACTGTAAATAGATCATCTGTTCCAGAGCCGCTAAAACTCAGGTCATTGCCTAATTCGTCTACTGGGGAGAGCGAGAAGTCACTATCTCGGATTGAAATTCTCTGATAGCGAAACCCAACGGATCCTGTCCAGGCTTGTCTGAGATTATCCAAGTCCGTCGTAAACGGTCGGTTAAATACACCGCTAATCCCTAAGCGGTTGACTCGAGGCGTATCGCCATCGGGTAGGTCAACCTCTATCGGCCCTTCATCGAACACTAATGGTAAGGTCAATCGGTTAAAAATATTGACACTATAGGACGAATGGTTGGGATCGCCTGCAATCCAAGGATCCGAGAACCCGGCATCAAACAAAAATTCACGCGTGCCTGCTTGGGCTTGAATGTTGAGATTCTGGTTATTTCCGCCTAAATTGCTCTGGGTGAAAGATCCTGTCCCAAAGAAGCCACTGCGAGAACTAAAGCCCGCACCTGCGGAGAAACTAGCCGTGCTCTTTTCCTGAATATTGAGATTGACTACTACTTTTCGGGGATCTTGCCCAGGCTCCAAAGCTACCTTGACATCTTCGAATATACCAAGGCCAAAAACTCGCTGAAGGTCCGTTTGCAGTTTGTTCCGGTTGAGGGGGACACCGGGTTCAGTCCGCATTTCCCGCGTGATAATGAATTTGCGGGTTTTACCCTTGGTGGGTTCGCCCTCTTCGTCGATATAGCGAACATCAATCTCTTCAACCTCCCCTTCAGCCACCTGTAAGGTTACTGTTCCATTAGGATCAACCTGGGGTACACCAACAACTTGGCCAAGGACATAGCCTTCATCTTGGTAGTATTTGTTGACTCGGGTGACGCCAGCTTGCAAGTCGCGTAGGTTTAAAATCTTGCCATATTGAGGTCTAAAGATCTCATTCACTTTCTCTTGGGTGAGGACTTGATTCCCTGAAATTTGGACTGTTCTTAGGGTAGGATTAGGCTCTACGAAAAAGGTAACCCTGACCCCCAAAGGTGTATCGCTCGGTTCAGCTCTAACGTTACTGAAAAAGCCAGTGCCAAAAATGGCATTAATATCGGACTGAATTTGCGATCGCGTCGTAGTTTGCCCAGGTCGTGTACTAATCGCTTCATAGGCATTAATTGCTAAATCACCTGCCGCTCCTTCCACCAGCACTTCGGACACGAGGACGTTTGGTTCAGGGGCAGAGGGTTCTACGGTCGTTTCCCCTGGGGGTGCAACGGTTGGTGGTTGCGGGGGTGTCCCTGGAGATTCTGTCGAATCTCCAGGAGCTATTTGGTCTGGGGGATCTCCTGGGTCACCACTGGGAATATCTTCGCTGGGCACGGGTAGTCCTGGCGAAGGGGCGGGGGGGGCTCCAGAGGGGACATCCTGTGATGCCGGGTCCTCCACGGTCGGTAGATTCGATGGAGCACTTTCACTGGGGGCATCTTCTGCCGCCGGTGGAGCTACAGGGTTGCTTTCTGTAGGCGTCATTTCTCCAGAAGGGACATCTGATGGTTCTTCTGCCTCGGTGGTTTCTTCCCCTGTTTCGGCGGGCTCTGATGATTCTTCTGTCTCGGCTTCTTCATCTTCTGCTGCCTCGGAAGACTCTTGAGAGTCAGGCACCGCAGGTTGATCCGGTTGGGGTGTGATAGGAATCTCGGGTTGATCCGGTTGAGGCGCAATGGGAAACACCGGGGCCGGCTGAGACGGAGCATCGTCCGTTGGTAATTGCCCGATTGCTTGAGAAAAATCAACCTGGGGGGAATTGAGCAATTCCGCTGGGGCGATCTCAGATTGGGTCGCAGTTGAGGAATAGCTTTCACCCCAAGCAGGGTCTATCCCACTGAGCATCGTCATGATCACAGTTGCACCGAGAATCGGTGGTAGACTGAGAATCTTGATCGGTTGAGATTGAGTCACTTCACACACCACGCGCAACTGAACAACAATAATCGAAGGCAATTCTTAAAAAAACACAAAACAGGGAGTATTTTATCGCACTAGCCTAAGGAACGTATATGTCTTGCCCCAATACTCGCTCCATAACCCGGGCATAGGCCGTATCTACTTCCCCTAAATCTCGTCGAAAGCGATCTTTGTCCATGACTCGTCGATCCGGGTCAGATTCCGCATCATCCCAGAGTCGACACGTATCAGGACTGATCTCATCCGCCAGCAAAAGCTGCTGATCTGATGTCAGGCCAAATTCTAATTTAAAGTCGACTAGCGTTATGCCACATTGTCGAAAAAACCCCTTCAGGATTTGATTGATTTGCAGTGCCAATTGACGCAGTTGCTCCAATTGTTCGGGGGTCGCCAACGCTAGCATAAAAATGCGATCGCGCGTCAATAAGGGATCTCCTAACGCATCGTCTTTGTAGTAGTAATCAACTAACGGCTGAGTCAAGACCACACCTAACTCCAATCCTGTTTGTTGACAGAGACTCCCCGCCGCAATGTTCCTGACCACTACTTCCAAGGGCACAATCTTTACCGCCCGCATCCGCATTTGATCGGGGGCAGGTTGGTCGATAAAGTGCGTCGTAATGCCTGCAGCTTCTAAAACTTTGAATAAATGGGTCGCGATTGCACAATTGATTTTACCTTTATTGGTAATGGTGCCGCGCTTTTGAGCATTAAAGGCCGTGGCATCGTCCTTATACTGGGCTAATAGAATGTCAGGATCATCGGTCCTATAGATAATTTTGGCTTTTCCTTCGTAGAGGGCATCGCCAGTAGACATCAGAGTTTCCTTTTATAGGGCGGCTTTGAAACGGATAAACAGACTGCAAGGATTCTAGGGTATCCGGGTTCAGAGTAACGGCTTCAGAGTGACACTTTTTAGAACTGGATTCAAGCCAAGAATAAATCTAACGGAAAATGACCATAGGTTTGGTTTATCGTTTCATCCACCGCAGACTGATAAGAAATTAATACACCGCGATGTTCTCCGGTATAACTATCGGTGTAGCAACTCCCTAAGTTGGGATTGAACTTGAGGTAAGTAGGCCCCTCAACCGGTTGCCAAGTAGTCGGCATCTCGTACCCAAAAGATTGAGTATAGGCTTGCAACGTCGTCATGGCCTGCTCGCAATTCTCAGCTAATATGCCAAACATTTGGTAATCAGCGGCTTCTGCCAAAGCCAATAAAGCAGCCTTGACCGGGTCTCGCTCTGCGGGCGTCGTTAGGGGAGGAGGCTGTATCCCTGCAAAGCTAGCTAGTGTAGATTGAGCCGTTTGGATAGAGGAAGAAGTGGACATGATGACGCTTGACCGATAAAAGGATAATGATTTTACGAAGAGCGCCGGGGTTGGCCAACGGAAGTAACTAAGGGCGTAAATTGCTCAACCCACTGGGCTTGGCTCACCGCTAACGTGGGATAGGAGACTTGGCTATAATCTTTGCCAACCACGAGCGGAAAAATAGGTTCCTCAGATAATGGCACCCACGCCCCCCCTGCTGCTTGCAGAATGGGCCAAACCCCAGCAATGTCCCAAATTTTCGGTGTAGCTTCGACGGCGCCTAAGGTAATGCCCTGGGCCACCGTTAATAGGTTATAACTGGCTGAGCCCAACATTCGAATTTTGCAGGGAAAGGGCTTTTGTAAAATGGCAAGACTACGAGCACAGAGACTAAAGAATTGATCGCTAGCGGGGGCATCTGGCCGCGTTTGCATGGGGGCTTGATTGCAGAAGGCACCATCCTGATGATCCGGGGCAGACCAAAAGCCATGAAACGTTTGCTGCAAAGGTGGAATATGCACACATCCAAACACAGGAATCCCTTGATACACTAAGCCCAAGGAAATCCCCCAAATGGGAATGCCGCGCGCAAAGTTAGTGGTACCGTCGATCGGGTCAATAATCCAGCACCAGGTTTGGCTGGGCAAAATATGTTCTGCTTCTTCACTCAAGACGCCGTGCTCAGGAAAGGCAGTAGCAATCGCTTGCCGGAGAAACTGATCCGCCCATTGGTCAGACTGGGTGACCAGGCTACCATCGGCTTTAGGGGTCGCTGGAGCCGTGCCAAACTCGGTTAATAATCGCTCTCCCACTTGCTGAGTGACGGTATGGGAGAAGGTAACAATAGATGTCCAGAATTTTTGCATCAAATCCTCGTACGGATTGGCAATCAACCTCTACCGTACCCTGTTTAAGGAGGATAATCGAGCAACAATGGGGCCGAGTTGGACGTCATAATTTACCAAGACTTGATGGTTGGATAAAAATAAGGATCCTGATTATCAAACTTTCAGGGTGATTTCAGGGTGATTTGAGCCTATATCCAGATTTAGTCAGCCTTTGTTCTTAGTTTTTTTCTTTGCTTGAACTATGACGTATTTTTCCCGCATGTTGTTTGCTCTGGGTGTAGGGCTTGCGATCGCTAACACGCTGTCCTTCATTGCCCCTGTGCCTGGCCTCGCTCAGCCGTCGCCTTCTCTTAGCAGCCCCCCATCATCCGCTCGCCAGGGTACCCCCCTCTATCTGATTCGCCAGAACAGTCAAATTGGCTATATTGACGCTGTGGGGGAAATGGCGATTCCTCCCCAGTATGATGATGGACATGGTTTTGCAGAAGGGGTAGCTGTAGCCCAATCAGGGAAAAAGTATGGATACGTTGATCCTAGCGGTCAGTGGGTGATCAAACCTCAATTCGAGCTAGCTAAAGATTTTTCCGAAGGGCTGGCTGCTGTTATGTTTAACGATAAATTCGGTTATATCAATCGCTCAGGTCAGTGGGTGATTAAACCTCAATTTTTCCTGGTTGGCCCTTTCTCGGAAGAATTAGCTCGGGTCTTAATCGACAAAAAATATGGCTTTATTGACCGCCAAGGCCAAGTCGTGATTCCGGCCCAATACAATTTAGCTCACAATTTTTCGGGGGGACTCGCCAAAGTTCAAGTGGGCAGCCGGGTGGGATTCATTAATAAAAACGGACAAATGGCTATTGCCCCCCAATTCTATGAGGCGTCCTCTTTCCAAAACGGTCTTGCTGCGGTCGAGACCGATCAGAGATGGCGTTATCTTCAGACCAATGGCCAATTTGCCTTTGCGGGTCAATTTGATCGAGCCTGGGCCTTTAGCGAGGGGCTAGGACTCGTCCGCATCGGTCTCAAGTACGGCTTTATCGACAAAACCGGACAAATGGTGATTCCCCCTCAGTTTGATCGAGCGGGATCCTTTTCTGAAGGCAAAGCTTGGGTTACTGTCAATAACCAGCAAGGCTATATCAACCCGACGGGCAAATTTGTGATTTCACCTCGGTTTGATGAGGCTAGCAATTTCAGGCAGGGTTTAGCACTCATTAAGACGGGGGGCCGTGACGGGTATGTCAATGCATCGGGTCAAGTTATTTGGCAAAGTTCGCAAACCTCAAATCCTAGTCCTTAACTCTTTCAGAGATTGGGAACTAGGCTTCTAAACAGCAGGCTGCAAACCATAAAGCAGAATAATGAGGGGAGGGGTAATGAGTGCCATCAAAACACTCAAAGGCCCACCGACCCGAAGAAAGTCCAAAAACCGATAGCTGCCTGTACCGTAGACCATTGTGTTTGTTTGATAGCCAATCGGTGTCATAAAGCTATTGGACGCAGCAAACGTCACCACGAACATAAACGCAAACGGGTTATAGCCAAGCTCTTGGGCTACCTGGACTGCAACGGGCAACAGCAAGATTACCGTGGCATTGTTGGACAAAATCTCTGTTAGTAGAGCCGTCAGCACAAAAAACAGCGTCAGCAGTCCATACCCTGACAATTGTCCCCCCATGACGATTAATTGGTTTGCTAAGAGTTCAGTGGCTCCCGACTCTCGCATGGCAATGCCTAAGGGAAATAACCCTGCTAATAGGAACACCACATCCCAACGCACGGCCCGGTAAAGTTCTCCAGGTCTAAGAATTCCTGTCAAGACCATTAACATCACTCCAGACAACGCTGTAACGGCAATAGGGAAGCGCTGGGTTCCAGCTACGCCTACGACTAGGAGACCAATTGCGATCGCAAGCCATGCTTTATCTCGACGGAGATTCTCAATATCTCGCTGCTCCATCACCAATAGCTCTTTGCTGGTCTGTAAACCGACCAAACTTTGCTTTGGCCCCTGGACTAACAACAAATCTCCAAATCTTAGCCGGACCTTGCCTAGGCGATCACGCACTAACTCTTGTCCTCGTCGAATCGCTAAGACAGTACAGTTATAGCGTTGACGAAAGCGTAAATCTTTAAGAGTGGATCCTACAAGGTTAGAGTCTGCCAAAACCATGGCTTCTGCGGCTCCTTCTTCGCCTGCACTCAGATCAGCCTGCCAAGATTTTTGGCCAAACTGAACATCGGGTAAAATTTCCAACCCCTGACCATCCCGAATTTTTAATAAATCTTCTCGTCCCCCGCGCACGATCAAAATATCGCCCGCTGACAAGGTTCGATCCGCTAAAGGCTGAGGGAAGTGATTATCATCATGAATAATCTCCAGAACATCCACATCATAGGTCCGCTGAATCTGGCTAGAACGGACGGTCCTGCCTACCAAATTCGATCGCGGGGTAATCACCACTTCACTAACATAGTCCTTTAGTTCATAGCCCTGGCTGAGATTGGCAGACGTTTTATGATTCGGTAACAGACGATGGCCAATCGTTGCCATATAGACCAATCCGGCTGCGAATGTACAGAAGCTCAGCGCTGTAAACTGAAAAATATTAAAGGCTCCTAAGCCTAGGTCTGCCGACAAACCGCTAGCCAACACGCTCGTTGAAGTTCCTAAGACGGTAATCATCCCTCCCAAAATCGTGATATAGGAGAGGGGAATCATCAACTTGGAGACAGGTATTCGGCGCTGGCGACTCCAATCCTCAACCACAGGCAAAAAAACAGAGACGATTGCTACGTTGTTAATGATGGCGGTAAAGGGGCCAATAACGGCACCCATTACTAACATGTTTCGCGCAGGCCGCTTCCCACCCCATTTGATCAAGAATTCGCTGGCTATTTGAATTGCCCCAGTACGGGCAATGCCAGAACTGAGGATAAACATCGCCATCACAGTAATGGTTGCAGAGTTACTAAACCCAGAAAGCCCATCTTCTAAGCTAACCAGGTCCAGTAGCATCAATACCACCATGACGCCAATGGCAGTGATATCAGGGGGTAACCATTCAAATACAAAGCAGAGCAACGCTAACCCTGTCACCAAAAAGGTTTGAAAAATCGGCGACATAAAGGTTTGAAGAATTAGCGACATATAGAGATATTTACTCCAGAAATCACCGTAATCAATTATTTCGAATCCTACTCAATTTGTAACTTGAATCGAATACAGGACGTTTCCCCCGTTCACTGCTTGCTAATGTCAAGTCAGGCTCTGTACGAAAGTTCTAACTCTACCGTTTATCGGGGGCAACGCCAAACCAATCCGCATCAAGTTATTTTAAAAGTTCTGAAGGAAGATTATCCTTCACCCACAGAGCTGACCCGCTATCGCTAAGAATAAGGGTGGCCCGTGAAATTAATACACCTATCGGCAATGCTATCCTGGCCGCTTCCGTTGTCAATAATGGAACCACTTCACTGAGTCGGATGTATCAACAGGCACCCTCAAGCGATCCACCTTAGGGAGTTATATAGAAACAGCAGAATTGATCCAAAACTTCAAGCAAGTTGCAGTAGATCAAATCAGTCATGAAAAACGTGAGTTTCAGACCATCCCTTATATTGAGAGTGTGCTGACCAATTTAGAGCCAAAGTTAAAACAAACCCGCCATAGGGTGACTGTCATAGGGAATGCTGCGCTCAAAACCGTCAGTTATCCAAGTGCCTTATCTCTAGTTGTCACCCATTTAGCGATGAACTCTCTGTTGCATCCCTATCAACCCACTGAAGTTGGACAGTTGCGATTTGATGTAATGTTACAGGGCACGCTGGACTGTCAAAGCATCCTCACAGAAAGAACTCGATTTATTCTTAATCTACCCTTGACTCTGGGAGACGAAGCCACCCATGTCTGAGGATCAGCAGCTGACTCAAGTAGACATCTACTCGGCACTAAAGGATGAACTCAGGTTCTTAGATAAAGCTTTTGCTCAAACAGGTGAAGGGGAAGAGCCCCATGGCTGGAAAATCATTATTGTAGATGGTGAAGAACAGGTCCATGCGGTTACCCAGCTAGCGCTCAAAAATTTCAAACTTGCCAATAAGTCTGTGGAAATTCTGTCCGCTTACTCGGATGAAGAGGCACAGCAATTACTTGACCAAAATCCTGATACAGCAGTGCTATTACTGGATGTTGCCATCGAAACGAATGAAGCCGGGTTGGATCTGGTCGAACATATTCGTGAAAATCTCCACAATGGATTTGTCCGGATTGTTTTGAGAGTAGGTCAACGGGGTATTGCACCTGAAAAGTCTGTGATTGAGGGGTACGATATCAATGACTATCGGCAGTTAGCAGAAGCGCAACAGGATTTGGAAAAGAAAGTGCAAGAGCGGACCCAGGCCTTGCAGCAGCAGACCCTAACCCTCGCAGCTAAAAACAAACAGCTTGAGGAAGAAATCCAAGCCAAACTCTATGCTCAGAAAACATTAGAGGCGACCAATAAGAAATTAGATGAGGCGAACAAGCAACTCTTTCTCTTGGCCAATCATGATGCCTTAACAGGATTAGCGAACCGCCGTCGTTTTGATGAATATCTACACCAAATTTGGAAGCAGATGCTGCGGGAACAGCAACCGTTAACCCTGCTCATTTGCGATATTGATTATTTTAAGCAGTACAACGATACCTACGGGCACCTAGAAGGTGATATTTGCTTAAGAACGGTGGCTCAGAAAATTCATCAAGTTATTGTCCGTCCACTAGATTTGGTCGCTCGTTTTGGCGGGGAAGAGTTCGCCATTGTGCTTCCCAATACGGATGAGGTGGGAGGCCAAATGGTAGCTGACAAATTGCGGAGGATGATTCTCCATGCTCAATTGCTCCATCACTCTTCGACGGTGAGCGAATTTGTAACGATCAGTATTGGCGGTGCGTCCTTGCATTCACAGTCAGAGCACTCTCTTGCATTCTTGATTAACCAAGCCGATCAAGCTCTCTATCAGGCCAAGCAATGGGGACGAAATCAGAGCGTGATGTCACCACCATCGACATAAGCGCGATGCCATCTGTTCTTAGTAGGTAGGATTGGCCTAGGGTCTGGGCATACTGGGGGTAACCCGTGTTTTTAGCCTGAAGAAATGGCCATGCAGGAAGTTAATACTCCCCCTTTTTTTGCGGATCACTCACGATCTCCCTCTGCTTTGGGGCGCGATCAAGAACGTCCAGTCATTCTGATTGCCGAAGATGATCGAATGACCCGAGCTATGATCGGCCATATTTTAGCGAATGATGGTTATCGGGTGATTGAAGCGGAAGATGGGGAAGAATGTTTGGCAGCCTATCAAAAAACGCCTCCCAATCTGGTTCTCTTGGATGCCATGATGCCAGGGATCAATGGATTCGAATGCTGCGGGGAAATCATGAAATTACCGGAGAGTGTCTACACCCCCGTTCTGATGATTACAGGATTAGAAGACCAGACGTCTGTGGATTGGGCCTTTGAAGTAGGGGCATCGGATTACATCACTAAACCGATTCATTGGCCTGTTCTCAGACAACGGGTTCGCATTCAACTAGAGAGAACACAGCTCTATAGACAGCTTGAAGAAGCCAATCAAAAACTTACGCATTTAGCATCTATTGATGAGCTGACCCAACTGCCCAATCGGCGAATTTTTTCAGAAACACTCTATCAAGAATGGCGACGGATGGCCCGCGAAAAGAGTGATTTGTCTCTGATATTGGCGGATATCGATTGCTTCAAAGCTTACAACGATACCTACGGTCACCTGTTTGGAGATAATTGCCTCTTCCAAGTGGCCAGTGTGATTGGCCAATCTGTGAAGCGCCCTGCCGATGTGGCTGCCCGCTATGGTGGCGAAGAGTTTGCGGTTATTCTGCCCAACACCCCTTTAGCAGGAGCAAAGTGTGTGGCCGAAACTATTCGTCAAGCCGTCAACACCCTGGCTATTCCCCATAAAAATTCTCTCAATAGTTCCCACGTCACTCTCAGTTTGGGGGTTGCCAGTGTCGTTCCTGATTTGCAAAAGATGGGATCAGAGACTTTATTGATTCTGGCTGCAGATAAAGCACTCTATCAAGCCAAGGCCGAGGGGCGCGATCGCGTCAAGCTGGACCAAACCTTGCACCCCAGCCAGATCAATCAAGAACATCCTGAAAGTGACAATCAATAGATATAGATTAAGAAGATTTCTTGAACAGTTTGGACGCCGCATCTTTTACGATAGACGGCAATAATTTTGGACCCGGCAAGAAAATAATCCCTAACTGCTGCATTAATCCAAGGGCATCGCCCTGTCCCCAATGCTCCACGATTTTGTCGTCTTGGACACGATCAATGTGCATAATTGATAAGCTGATTTGTTTGCCTGTGGGTGGAAGCCCCTGAAACTCTCCAAGATGCATCGCTGTGAATGTTCCGCAGGTCACAACTCGGTCATCTGCAACAATGACCTCATCAAAACTATGTTGCCCTTGGCTGAAGGCTAAATAAAAGGATGCTCCAAACTGCTTAAACCCCTCCCCATCAAGGGTCTCAGGTACACCCGCTAGATGAGCAACAAAATTAGGAGCCAGCAAATCTAAGGCTTGCTCCATTTTGTGGTCGTCGAAAGCTTTGTAGAACTGGAGAACGAGGGCTTTGTTTTGTTCAGTTGGCATACAGAATTCCGGTTTGAATGAACTGTCCCACAATTCGATTACAGCGGATGCATCGGAGTGTTGGAACAGTAGAATGAGTATTTTATTGAGATTACTCCCAAACTAAACTTCAACCAACAGCTCATGATTTCTGACTAACGTCTGAGTACAGGCAAATTATAGGTGGCAGCTTTTACATAACGACTTGCTTAAGATGTAAATACACAAAGTAACTTGCAGAAACCCTCATGAATTCGACAACTGACTTACTAAACCGCATCACCCAAACTCCTGGTCAATGTGGGGGTCGTTCCTGTATTCGAGGGATGCGAATTCGAGTGACTGATATTTTGGAAATGTTGGCTGAAAATGTTAGTGTCACCGAAATTTTAGAAGATTTTCCTGATTTAGAACTGGCAGATATTCAATCTTGTCTGCTTTTCGCGGCACGACGCACGGATTTTCCTAGACTAACAGCGTAAAGATTTGGATCGATGCTCAATACCTCCAACATTAGCAAGTTGGCTGACCCTAAGCTTTAGTTTAGAAGCGGTTGCACTACAAGATCTCTCCCTGCGGAATGCTCAAGATATCGACATTTTTGCAGCAGCACGTATTGAAAATGCCGTGATTATGCCAAAAGACAGCGACTTCATCGATATGGTATGCCGATTGGGAACACCTCCTCAGATTTTGTGGCTTACCTGTGGCAATGTCACGAATCGCAATCTACGACAATTACTGATCGCTACTTTGCCTAATGCTCTAGAACAACTACGACAAGGAGAAATAATTGTGGAAATTAGCACTACCGTCTGACTCCACATATTTAAAAATCTGGTTCGTTCGACCAATTTGAGTTGTTCTCCGCAGCGCGAGGTGCTGGGACATCATTCTCCACATATCGATCAGGAACTAGAGATAGCTGACTGGTCTTACGTTTAGGCTGCCGACGACGAGCCGTGTTTTCCTCGCTGGTGTTTTCCGCAATTACTTCGTAGAGCAGTGCCAACTTAGTGGGATCTTTGCCTTTGCGCAGAACCCGCCCCAATCGCTGGACATATTCTCTGGTGGAGCCCGTCCCTGAGAGGACAATCGCGATACTGGCTTCTGGGACATCAACCCCTTCATTGAGAACGCGGGATGCCACTAAGGTAGGGTACTCGCCAGAGCGAAACCGCTGCAAAATATCGTGACGCTCTTTGACGGGGGTTTTGTGAGTAATGGCTGGAATGAGAAAGTCTTGGGAAATCCGATAGACCGTGGCATTGTCATCAGTAAAGATTAACGTTTGCTCGGGATGATGTTGAGCCAAGAGATCGGTAAGGACACGGAGTTTGCCCTCGTTACCGAAAGCGATCGCACGCGCCTGACGATGAGCTAACATCGCTCTGCGACCTGCCTTGGAGCGAGCACTTTCGCGCACAAACTGCTGCCATCCTTGCAAACTGCCTAGAAAAATATGCGCCGATTGCAAAAACTGGTTCCGAGTCTGGATCAGTTCGTCGTATTGCTCTCGTTCCTGGGCCGAAAGCTTGACCTGAATCTGTACGGTCTTATGTTTAGCAAGGGCAATTCCTGACAGCTCTGCAGCAGATTTACGATAGACCGTTGGACCAATCAATATGTCTAGATCTTCATGCTTGCCATCACTACGTTCGGGAGTCGCCGTCAGACCTAGGCGATAGGGTGCGATCGCATATTCAGCAATCACACGATTAAAGCTACTCGGCAAATGATGACATTCATCAAACACCAACAGACCGTAGCGATTCCCCAGGTTCTCCGCTTGGATGGCGGCACTGTCATAGGTAGCAATCAGAATGGGGGTGCGATCGCGCGAGCCACCCCCCAATAAACCAATTTCTGCATCCGGGAAAGCCGCCTCTAAATGGGCATACCACTGATGCATCAAATCTAAGGTGGGCACCATAATTAAGGTGCTGCGCTGAGTGGCTTGGATCGCCAGTTGCGCTAAATAAGTTTTCCCGGCTGCTGTGGGCAACACGACTAAGCCCCGACGCTGCTGCTGCCAAGCCTCTAGCGCCTCTTGTTGATGAGGATAGGGCTCCATTTGCAGACTAGGCATGAGTTCTAGAATATCATAGGACTTGGCATCATCCACCAGCCGAGTATCAGTTGCCTGAGTTACCGTTAGCAAAGACCGATACTGAATCGCTGGCACCCGAAATCGTTCTATTCGGTCATCCCAAGTGGCAAAATCTAGCCAATCTTTGCCTCTAGGAGGAGGGTGCAAGATGAGCGTGCCGCGATCGTAGGTCAGTTTGGGGTTGCGAGCCATCTTGGCAAAAATACTGATAAATTATTCCCTTCCTTGACCTTACCCCGAAACTGAAATTATCCTTAGTTGACACTGGGAACATTCTGGGACAGGACCAGAAAGTTTCTAACGCTATAGTAGCCCTCCTGCTGCTCCCAGGGAATACTTTTGAGAGCAGCCTCACCCTGCTGCCAAGGTTCATTATCTACCAAGGCTTCGAAGATTTGCTGAGAGCTAATTTGGCAGTAGAAGGTTCGAAACCAGTGTAAATCCGAGGAAAGCGGCGTACTTTTAATAGCAGCCTGGATGGAGGCAAATGCTGATTTGGGAACAGGGATATCTAATCCATTGGAGGCGCGCCGGGAAAAGTTGCCCGCATAAACTATCCAGTCAGCTCCTTCCAGGCACCAGCGATCAGTGATCACTTGCTCTGAGTCGTTTCTCCCATACAAACTAGCTAATAAAACGGGGAAAGAGCCCAGAATGAAGTTTTGGAAGCCATCCATGATGGCATTGTTACCCTCGCCTAAGCCAGCAAAATGCTCGATTAGTGTTCTGCCATCTGCTAGCAAAATTTCTATATCTAGACGACCTGTAGCTGTCTTTAGAGGAGGATGCCAAATCCCTCGAATGGCAGGTTGCTGACTATAGGGAAAAACCCAACTGTCTTCAACCGTACAGGGAATGTTATGGGCTTGGAATAGATGACTTAAAACATCTGCAAGGGTGGCCATGAAAACACAAATTTCTTCTGTTTAAGAATATTTGACACTCACCCCCCAAGGGGGTGAGTGAGAAGGAGATTTATTCGTAGATCCAGGAGGCTAGGGTAGGGGACCAGGAGGATAATTCTTCCGGTTTGAACCAGAGGCTGATTTCTCGCTGGGCCGTATCAACGGCATCGGAACCATGGATAATATTGCGACCTATATCGATACCAAAGTCACCCCGAATGGTTCCTGGCTCAGAATTAAGAGGATTGGTTGCGCCAATAATTTTGCGAGCAGCAGCAACTACACCTTTGCCTTCCCACACCATAGCTACTACAGGGCCAGAGGTAATGAAATCGACTAAACCACTAAAGAAGGGCTTGTCTTTATGTTCACCGTAATGCTGCTCAGCCAGCTCACGGCTGACAACCATGAGCTTAAGGCCCACCAAGGCAAACCCTTTAGCTTCATACCGACTGATAATTTCCCCCACCAAACCTCGTTGAACGCCGTCTGGTTTTACGGCCAAAAATGTTCGTTCCACAGAATTCATACTCCCTTTAGGGTTTACATCCTTAATCTATGCTCAGAAAAGATGTGGCATTTGTAAAGGTATGGCTGAGATGCCAACAATAGAACTTTTGTAGAACTGGTTTCAGATTTTTAGTTTTGATTCAGTATTTCTTGAAAATGCTTCTGCATATAGAGTGTAGCAGCTCTTTGCTATAAAACCTGCAGTTCGAGAAATTTCTCTTTCTCAAACTGATCAACATTCAAATGCATTGAAATTTCATTCCCAAAGTAGAGCTTGAGCTATTGTTGCTTCAGTAGAGACACAGAAAAATGAGCTTAGCTTGTATTTTTTGTAAATTTATAAAATCTATAGAGTGAAAAGATTTTAGGATAATTTTTCTTATTAAATAAACCATAAGATCAGTTAGCATCAATCAGGCTTAGGATAAATGCATATTGCAAACTTATATGAATTACTGCATAAGTTTTTGCAATAAATCCGATAGCAATATCAGTATGATTTTTAGCGTAATATGCATATCTTGCAAGATTTCATGACGGCAAAAGGATACACAAGAAAGTTCTAGTTCCCACTAAAAACACTACTGGCACTGGAACTAAAGCTAGTATTCCTAAGCTTTGGGATAGACGCAAAATTTATATCTGCAATTAATAGTAAGTTATTAACTGCAGATAAATATTCTTTCGGCATTAACCACAGCCTCTTACTTATTTAATTATTCTGGCCATTGGCTTGAAGTAAGTGAAAACAAAAAATAGTTGATACTTTCTGAGTTGTCTAAGCCCAAATCTTATGGATGCTATTTTTTTTGATTATTGAAGTAAAGTCTTTAATGAGGTAAGAATATGGCTGATATTAATGGTGTCGATGGGAATGACGTACTTGTAGGTACTCTAGACTCGGACAATATTCAGGGTTTTGGTGGAGACGACGGCTTATTCGGTTTAGATGGGAATGACAACATTTCTGGCGGAGATGGTGTTGACATCATCATTGGTGGGGGTGGTAACGACCAACTCAACGGAGACGCAGGCGCCGATATCATCTTTGGTGACTCCAGAGTTTTTGGTAACGCAGGCGATAATGACACCATCGATGGGGGAGCTGATGCCGATATCATCTTTGGCGAAGGTGGCAATGACGATATCTTCGGCGGAGACGGAGCCGATCAACTCAATGGCAATGACGGTGCCGATGAATTGGATGGTGGAGAGGGCGCTGATGCTCTCTTTGGCGGCAACGGACGCGATATTCTTCGCGGAGGATCAGGTGCTGATCGCCTGTTTGGAGATGCAGGAAACGATAATCTGATTGGCGGAGAGGGTGATGACATTCTCAATGGTGGCGACGGCACAGATACGCTTAGAGGCGACAATGGCAATGATCGCTTCTTCGCGGGGGCCGGAAATGATCGAATGCTCGGCAATGCTGGCAACGACACCTTTGATGCCGAAGCGGGTGATGACAATGTGGCTGGCGGTAGTGGCAACGACGTTGCGTTTGGAAGTTTAGGCAATGATCTCCTCCGCGGCCAAAATGGTGATGATGCTCTAGTCGGAGGTGTTGGTAATGACACCGTTAGAGGAGGGGCTGGGAATGATTTCCTCGTCGGTGTTGATCCTTTTGTCTCAGACTTTGGGTTTGGCGGTACTGACGGTAATCCCCTGGCTCCTTTCGAAATTGATATTCTTGGCGGCGGCAGCGGAGAAGATACGTTCTCTCTCGGGGATAATGGGACTGCCTTTGGGGTAGACCGCGGTGCGCCTGAGTTGTATTACGTTGGGGGTGGAAATGCAGATTTTGCACGCATCCAAGGTTTCAATGCTGCCGACGATACTATTCAAATTGCGTCTGATGTTGATGCTAGTGAGCTAGAACTTGCTCTGACTGGAGCCGGTCTACCTAACGGCATTGGCATATCTTTCAATGGTGATTTAATTGCTGTTATTCAGGGCAATTTCCAAGCTCAAAATAATGCCCCAGGTGGTTTGGAGCAGTTCTTGGATGGGGTGATCGTCAATGCTTGATCTCCTGGAGACCATTCATTGTCCTCAGTACTAACTGACAATTTCTCCAGGAGAGTTAAAGCCTCTGCCTTCAGGCAACCGCTTTGATATCTAACCATTCAAATTCTCATGGTTAGACGCAATGATATAGGGATTTTATAGGCAACCAGTTTATGCATAGCCAATGTAGAGTTTTGGCTTGTCTATAAATTGGATTTAGCTCGCTACCCCACTTTTAGCGGTCAAGTAATACCATCGCTCTTTTAGCAATGGTATTACTTGATTCCTTCAGCACTTAGAAACCAATAGTGAGATTCAATCGAGAAAGCGGACACAGCTAATTTTGTGTCCAGAGCTGTTATTTTCTTGTGGCTTAAAGTGAGACTATAAAGAATTTTGCATGAGAAAACACAATTTGAAGATAGAGATTCAGCTAGTTTAGCTACAAAACAAGGCTAGAGTTTCTAGCCTGACCTTATTTATATCAGCTTTCATATCAGCTGTATTTGAGAATTTATAATTTCGAGAATTCAGAGCATGACACGCAAATTGACCGAAGGACCCGTCGGCCCTATTCTCTTGAAACTGACTATTCCCATGATATTAGGCATCATATCAGTCATTATTTTCAATCTGGTTGATACATACTTTATTGGCCAACTTGGAACTACGCAACTCGCTGCGATGAGCTTTACTTTTCCTGTTGTGATGACCTTTGGTAATCTTGCCATGGGATTAGGAATTGGAGCTTCTTCAGTGATTGCTCGATCGATTGGGAAAGGTAATTACAGCAAGGTTCAACAATATACGACTGCTAGCTTGAGTTTAGCCCTAATTGTGGTGATAGCCTTTGTCATTTTAGGACTCCTGACAATGGAACCATTATTTCAAGCATTGGGCGTAGGGCCAGATGTCTTACCACTTGTCAAAGAATACATGCAGATTTGGTACCTAGGGATGATATTTTTGGTGGTGCCAATGGTCGGTATCAATGCAATTCGGGCTGCGGGAAATACTTTATCTCCTACCTTAATCATGGCCTTAGCTGCAGCATTAAATATTATCCTAGACCGATTGTTGATTTTTGGAGAATTTGGCTTTCCTCGATTAGAACTTCAGGGTGCTGCAATAGCAACGGTTATTTCAAGAGCAGTTACTTTAGTGGCCGTGCTGATTGTTCTACGTGTCAAAGAAAATCTTTTATCCCGAAAACATCCAAGCCTTCAAAAGACTTTGGTGTATTGGCAAGAAATTCTAACGATTGGTTGTCCAATTGCAGTAGCCATGTTGCTCTCACCCGTTGCCATAGGGGTGATTACTCGGTACATTGCGAGTCATGGTTCTGCTGCAGTGGCTGGATTTGGTGTTGCAACTCGAACAGAATCCTTTGTATTGATCACAGTATCTGCCCTAGCGGCTAGTTTAGGTCCTTTTGTTGGGCAAAATTGGGGAGGAAAATACTTTGGCAGAGTACAACAAGCCCTGCAATACAGTTATAGATTTTGCTTAGGTTGGGCCTTGTTTGTTGCAGTAATTTTGGGAAGTGAGGGCCAAACAATAGCTACATTATTTAACCCAAGTTTAAAGGTTGTTGATGTTGCAGCTAATTATTTTTCCCTAGTTCCCATCAGCTATGGTGCAGTTGGCATCATTCTAGTTACATGTTCAGCATTTAATGCTATGGGAAAACCACTTCTAGCTCTTTCGCTTTCTATTCTTCAACTTTTCATCCTGTATATTCCGGTTGCTTATGTTGGCAACTATGTTGTTGGCTTGACAGGAATTTTTACTGCAGCAATAGTGTCTAATATTTTGGTTGGATTTGTTGCCTACTATTGGAGCAAGAAAATCTGCTTAAAACCATACGAAGCCCAGTCAATAGTAGTTGATATATAGTGAAATAGTATATTTGAGATAGGCCATAATGAAAGACTATACTACTTTAAAAATCTCTGATTCAATCTTATTTAATCACTATTCTAAATTTAGATGTTTGTATAGCAAAATACATTGATAGATTAAAATACTTAGAATTTACAAATATCAAGTCGACTGATATTTGTAGTCTTAACATATATTATTTGTCTTAGAATATTTAAGAGACTTAGGCATTTAAAAACTCAGAAAACTAGATATATCTATTTGCTTAATTGTCAATATTTACTTTTACTAGCTTGGAGAGTCTTCATGACAACAATTGCAGAGATAGTTGCCCAAAGCGGTGATGATTTTGATGGAAACAACCAAGACTTCGATATTCTCTTAGAAGCTGTTCAGACTGCGGATTTAGTAGATGCTCTGAATGACTCAGAAGCTGACTTAACTACGTTTGCGCCAACGGATGCAGCATTCGTCCAGCTTGCCCAAGACTTGGGTTTCGAAGGGAGTGATGAAGCAGGGGCTTTTGACGCTATTGTCGCAGCCTTGACTGAACTAGGTGAGGGGGACCCTATCCCACTATTAAAGGACATTCTGCTTTATCACGTTTCTGCTGGGGCTAAAACGTTAGAAACAATCCAGGGCTCAGACTCTGTATCTACCCTACTGGAGGGTGCAACTCTCACGCCCAATGGTAATAGTCTTGAAGATAATGAACCCGATCTAATTGACCCAAGTTTTGTAGAGGGCCTTACTGATGTGGAGGCTGAGAATGGGGTTGTACAAGCAATTGACCGTGTCTTAATTCCACTAGATATCCCTGGTAATGAAGAAGATAATGGTGATGTTCTGCGCGGGGGTCGTGGAGCTGACATTCAAAATGGGGGGAGTGGAAACGATAGCTTGATGGGTGGTCGTGGAGATGATATCCAAGACGGAAAAGGTGGAGATGATATCCTTGGCGGTGGTCTTGGAGCTGATATCCAGAACGGGGGGAATGGAAACGATAGCTTGATGGGTGGCCGTAGAGATGACATTCAGAATGGGGGTTTCGGTGCTGACGTCATTAAAGGAGGCCGTGGAGATGATATCCAGAATGGGCAAAATGGAGATGATATCCTTCGCGGTGGTCTTGGAGCTGATATCCAGGACGGGGGGAACGGAAACGATAGCTTGATGGGTGGCCGTAGAGATGACATTCAGAGTGGAGGTTTCGGTGCTGACGTCATTAAAGGAGGCCGTGGAAATGATACCCTTTTTGGAGGTAATGGCCACGATACTTTAATCGGAGGTCCTGGTAATGATGTTCTTATCGGGGGACCAGGCAATGACACTATCAGTGGCGGTCGTGGTGAAGATATTTTCGTCCTAGCTTTGGGAGAGGGCAAGGATCAGATTATCGATTTCAATCTGGCTGAAGATTCGCTGAGCCTGGCAGGAGAACTTACATTTGAACAAATTGCTGTTTCTCAAGGCGTAGGCAACCAATCCAGCTCGGCATTGATTTCACTAGCAGAAACGGGCGAACTCTTGGCTGTCTTGGAAAATGTTGAGGCAGAAACCATTAATCGTGGAGTTTTTGATGCAGCCATGATCTAAATATTGCAATTGCTCTCAAATTAGAATTCTAGTTCAATCTATTCAGCAAGCAGGTATGAGACGTGGATCTGTTCCTCTATCTCATACCTCTTTGCTTAATAGCTGATCTGGAGTACTTTGGGTTTGAGCAGGATGCGGATGATAACGGCACATTTCCAAAGAGTTGAGATACTCTGGGCCTTGCTAAGGACAAACCAAACAGCCCAATCATTCATTCGTTCACTGAGCGACTTGAGGATAGCTATATTTCAAGGTTTGACTTCCGATTCGTTCAACGGGGTCTGCCGACAAGCGCTAAGGTCAGGGCGAGTAAAAAGTGTAGGCATATCGCTATGCTACTCAAAGACAGGGCTTAGAGCTAAGTCTTATAAGCTGGGTTCACAATCGGATAGATGGACGGGTGGAAACTGTAGTTGTAGGCGATCGCACTCCATCCATACTCAGGCCCAGCAGGCGTGCGGGTAGAGGCTATAAATAGTGAGAGCAATCCCCTGCAAGAGTTTCAGCGATTTGTAATTCTACGCTAGAGATAGTTGTTTTTATTTTTTCAATAACGCATCCACTTTTTTAACGCCATCTGCTTGTCGCTGCTGTTGATAGAGTTGGCGAGCTTTCCGCAATTCAGGCATGGCTTCCTGGCGACGATTACGAGCAATCAAAGCTTCAGCAAGTTTGTAAAATATTGCCGGGTTACGCTGGTCCAGCTTGGCTGCTTGCCGGAATGAAACGACTGCTCCTAACGAATCTCCTTTCTGCATCTGCAAATCTCCAATTCCCTCATGGGCTGCTCCCGAATTCTTATCCTCTTGTAATGCTTGTTTGTAAGCTTCTAGAGCGCGATCATAATCTCCTTGGCTTTGCAGTAACTTAGCGATCCGCAAATGCACACGGGGATTCTTAGGATCTAACTTAGCTGCCTTATCTAATGCAGCCAAGCTTGCTTCTGGCTTCCCTTGCGCAGAGTAAGCTAACGCTAAATTAATTTGAATTTCACCATTTTTTGGCGTAAGTGTGGCTGCTTTCTCGAAGTTTTCAATCGCAGGTTGGACTTGCTTATTCTTTAAGTGAATGAGTCCAATGGAATTATAAGCTCCCCCATTTTTAGAATCGATTGCGATCACTTTCTGGAAGTTCTGGAAGGCCTCCTCCAATTTTCCCTGGCGACTATGAATAACAGCTAGGCCTTCGTAAGCCCTCACATTTTTAGGTTCAAGTTCTATAACTTTCTGATAAGCGATTGCCGCCTGGTCATTTTGACCTAAGCTGCCCAAACTATATCCCAACGCATAATGAAAATTGGCATTTTTGCTATCTAGCACGATCGCTTTTTGATACGCTTCTACCGCCTGGGTAAAATCTCCTTGACGAGCTTGAATATAACCAATCGCCGAAAAAATACGTGGATTTTTGGCATCTAATCGAGCGGCCTGTCGAAAGGTCTGCAAGGCCGTATCCAGCTTGTCGGCATCAACCAGCTCTTTACCTTTCTTAAATAGCTCGAACAGTTGACGGTCTTTATTCGCCTGAGCCACAGGTACAGCATGGGCCGGATGATCTATTTGTTCAGGAATGACAATCACCATGCCCGACACTAATAGCAGACTGGTACTTAGGACACGAAGACTCAACATTCATCTCTCCTGATTACAAAACCATCAACAGACTTCACTATCGTTAAGCCTGCCTTAAAGGAAAAGCATATCTATCCAGAAAAGGCTGGATCCTGAGTGACACCAAAAGGGTAGGTCTCAATTCTCCGCAATCTTTAGGGCAGGAACTCCTTTTTTATGAGACTGAGATTTTACCGTTCTAGTTTCAATTTTCTGCATTTAGCAAGCTGCGCTTAATGATGTAACCCCAATATCCATCCACGAGGCAATTTTGGATAATTTCCGTAACATTGCCCTGATGGGTCCCTATTCTCGTGGCAAAACAACACTCCTCGAAAGTGTACTGCATGTCACGGAGGAATCACACCCAAAGAGTCCATAAAAGCAGGCAACACTGCGGAGGATGCAACGGCTGGCTTCCGGGAACGCCAAATGCATACAGAAGTAAAGACTGCCAGTTTCGACTACGGCAGTCTTTACTTCACCTTTTTAGCCCCCATACACGCCTCTATTTTTAACGAAGATTCTTTGCCCAATCTCTTGTAAAACAGACAAAAAGAGGACTGAACAAACTAAGAATGTATGACTGTTGGCGTGAAAGATTCTCTGCGCTCAGGCTGGTTGTTAGCAATCTCTGAGACAGACCATGCAGGTACAAGTTGCACCGCGCAGGCTTTAAGTTCCGGTTCTAAGGAAATCGGACATGCTTCAGGATGGGTGAGGGCATTCACCTCTGCATCTTTGGCCCATAAAGCGCCCCAGTGCATGGGCATAAAGACCGTGCCAGGAGCAATAGCCTTGGTGACTGTGGCTGATACCCGCGCAAATCCTCGTCGCGATCGCACCTCCAAAATATCCCCATCTCGAATCCCAATCTTAGCCGCATCCCGAGGATGAATCTCGATAAAAGGGGTGGGGTGCATGGTGGCTGTCTTTTCAATCCGGCCTGTGCGACTTTGGGTATGCCAATGACCGTAGAGCCGTCCGGTGGTCAGGACAAACGGATAGTTCGGATCAGGGGGTTCAGCTAGTCCTTTAGCATGAAATGCTGAGAAACGAGCGCGACCATCTTCCGTTGGAAACCGATGGTTAGTATAGAGGCGCTTGCCTGTTCCGGTAGCGTTGCCCGAATCGCCAACCGCACAATCTGGGAAAGGCCATTGGACGGGACCCTTCTGCAAGCACTCATGGCTGAGTCCCGTCATATCACAGAGGCGATCGCGCGTCAGTTCCACAAATTCAGCATACACTTCAGCAGAATTGGCAAACGCAAACTCCCGCTCAAACCCCAGGCGGCGACCCACTTCAGCCAAGATTTCCCAATCGGCTTTGGCTTCCCCTACAGGTTCTCGAAAGGCTGCACAGTAGGTCACCACCCGTTCGGAGTTAGTCATAATCCCAGTTTTTTCACCCCATTGGGCAGCCGGTAAAACCACATGGGCATAGTCCGCCATTTCCGTAGGATAGTAGGCATCCTGATAAACCGTAAACCTAGATTTTCGTAGTGCTGCCTTGGTGCGCACAATATCAGGCATACTCACGGCAGGATTTGTAGCAGCTACCCAGAAAAAGCCAACCGCCTGGTTTTCCAAACCCAAAATCATATCCCAGGCAGCCAAACCGGGCTGTGGAGAAATACTGCCTGCCGGCAACTTCCAAACTTTTTCTACCTCCTGACGATGTTGGGGGTTTTTCACCACCCGATACCCTGGCAGAATATGGGATAAACCACCGGCCTCTCGGCCCCCCATTGCATTGGGCTGTCCCGTTAACGAGAACGGCCCTGACCCTGGTTTGCCAATCGTGCCGGTCATCAGATGCAAATTAATGATAGTGCGACACTTGGCAGTCCCCTCTGAAGATTGGTTAATCCCCATCGACCAGAGCGATAACACCTGCTTCGAGTCGCTCCAGTACCGGGCGGCTGTTTCCAGCTCGTCGACTCGAATACCACACTCTTTTGCCACGAGTTCCGGGGGATATTGGCTAATGACGCTCGCAAAGCTGGCAAACCCTGTTGTACATTCATCAATAAATAGAGAGTCAAACTTACCCCAGCGCATTAGTAAATGGGCCATGCCATTGAGAAGATTAATATCAGTGCCAGGTTTAATCGCTAGATGCAAATCTGCTTTTTCTGCGGTTTTGGTACGGCGTGGATCGACGACAATCATTTTGACGTGGCGGTTTTTCTTATGATGTTTCAATAACCGATTAAAGACAATCGGATGACATTCAGCCGTATTGGTACCAATTAAGAAAGCACAATCGGTGAGTTCTAAATCGTCGTAACAAGCGGGCGGACCATCTGACCCAAAACTCTGGATATAGCCTGCCACCGCAGAGGACATACATAACCGCGAATTGGCATCAAAGTTGTTGGTGCCCAGGCAGCCTTTCATTAACTTTTGAGCTATATAATAATCTTCGGTTTGAAATTGCCCCGATCCATACATGCAAACTGCTTCTGGCCCTCGGGTGGCCAGCACCATCTTTAGTTCAGTGGTAATGCGTTCTAAGGCTGCTTCCCAAGAGACTTGTCGTAGAGGTTGGCTAAGGGAATCCCGCATCATCGGAAAGCGGAGGCGATCCTTATCCAAAGCCCCAGCAACGGTAGCACCTTTCACACAGACTTGCCCTTTGCTAGAAGGATGTCCTTGATCCCCCCGCACTCGCCAAATAGGTGTGCCGACGCTATCGCGATTCACAGGTTTACCCGGCAAGGCAGGAGGTAAGACTTCTAAGCCGCAGCCCACGCCACAGTAAGGGCACAATGTTTTGACGGGTTGTGTCATGAATGCTTTGAATTCAGAAAGGGCAAATCAAGAAAATTGCAATATAATATCCAACCCTAATCATTAACAATATTTCAATTGGAAATTGTAAGATTGACTACTAATTAATCTGCACGATGCAGACTCCACATCAAGCTCATGCGATTTATCCATTTCTGAGTCAACGATCACAATGTTAGGTGAGATAATTACAACCTTAAAACGGCTGCAAGGCATTGAGCACTCCTTACCTCTCAGTAAAGACTCTGTAGGCAATTAGAAATTGTTTCTGGGCAAAAAAAAGACTTTTTCTCAATCATTTTTTATCTTGTAGTCAGATTTTTTAGGCATTTCATGAATGTATTGGGATAGGTCTTTTGCCATCAAAACCTCGTCAATTCTGGGGGTAAGGTTTGCAACCACCGCTGTAGCGGTAAGAGATAGTATGCACAAAAGACACCCGTGATCGCCCCAAATAAATGACCTTGCCAAGACACCCCTCGTCTTGAGGGCAGCACCCCCCAGAGTGTACTGCCATAAAGTAAGCCGACTAGAGTTGCGGTTGCGATCGCAACCGCACTTTGCTCAAAGTAGCCATTTGCCAGTAAGAAGCCCAAATAGCCAAACACCAACCCACTCGCGCCAATATGATTAGATTTAGGCGCGGCAAAGAGCCATACCCCTAGTCCACCTATCAGCCATACCCCTACAGTCACTAGTACAAATATTTGAGTCGATCTCACTAGGATCAGCCATCCCAAGACCATTAAAGGCACTGTATTCATGGATAGGTGACGAAGATTGCCGTGCAGCAATGGAGCAAACACAATGCCGCGGAGGCCAATCCACCGACGGGGTAAAATCCCAAATCGGTTTAACCATCCCCGAAATAACAGGGTGTCGGCAATCTCTAGAACCCAGAGTAAGCTAATGAACCCGCCCAAAATACGGCTATGGAAAGCTAGCTCAGGATAAGTAATAAATTCAGCAAACTGCATAAACTTCAAACCCACATTCAATGGGTTATTGATTCACTTCTAGAAGCCATCTCCTCAGAGTGGTTTGCGCTACTGTTATGACCATCCTTGCCCAGTCAACATTCTAGAGTGATCAACAGTCTACGCAACTAAAGCAGGTTCACTCATCTGACTAGCAAGGCTAGGTCCCGAATCAAATACATCTGCACATAAGACCTCACAGGAATTGTTCGGACTTTCTATTAACTTGATCCGATGTAACTCTGCCCCTAACTGTTGGATGGGTTGTCGCAATAAGTGAACCACATACACAGCTATATTTTCAGCAGTTGGCACAACCTTGGCGAAATAAGGAATATCTTTGTTCAAAAAGGTATGGTCAAGGGGTTCTAAGACAGTATCATCCACCAGTTTCTGCAATGCGACCAGATCTACAATCATGCCAGTTCGGCCATTGACGTCACCCTTAATCGTCACTTCCAGATGATAATTATGGCCATGGCCATTGGGGCGAGCACATTTGCCATAAATTTCGCAGTTTTCTTCAAAACTCAGGTCAGGCAATGCTAATCGATGTGCTGCACTAAAATGACTTCCAACAGTTAAATAGGCTTCCATGCCAGCTCCTTTGTAGTCGGCCCAAAGTTTGGGATGTTCAAAAAGTTGAATATTTACTAATGGCAAATGCTGGTCCAGCCGTTGCCAAATCACCCGAGCCAGGTTTTCAGTGGTCGGCAGGGTTTGCTCAAATTCTGGCCATACCTGATTGAGGTACGCAAAGTTGAGGGGATCCGTTATTTCTTGCTGAATCGTTTTTTTGACATCTGAGAGATTCAAAACCATTCCATACTGGTCTAGCTCACCCCACATAGACACGAACAATTCATAATTATGGCCATGCCCAGGCACCTGGGTGCAAAGGCCAAACTGTTGTTTATTTTCTTGTTCGGATAGTTCGGGTAACCAATACCGATGGCTGGCCGAAAACTCAGCTCGTCGGTGAATGACACATTTCATAGCAAGGCAGCCAGTAGCAACAGCCGTTCATCATCGGCAATGACGGCAATTATAATATTTCTTAATATTTTAACCTATGGTTCAAATTCTCTGGGCTGAGCTGGAGACACAAGATTTATAGTGACTTTAGCCATGCGAGGGGTAAAGACATCAATTTACGCCGACTGGGGACATAGGCTCGTCGAGAAAATACATCGTACTGATTATGCTCAATCACATCCAAAATTTGGCGATAGAGAATCAATGCTGACCAAACCGGCCAACGAGCGTCTTTCTCTAGGGTGCCAATCCCAGCTTCTGCTTGAGCAAAGTACTGACGAGCCCGCTGAATCTGGAACTTCATAAAGGCGCGCCAGCGGTCATCAACGACACCTCTGAATAAATCGGCTTCGGTGTAGTCAAAGGCAGCCAAGTCTTCTAAGGGCAGATAAATCCGACCTCGACGAGCATCTTCACCCACATCTCTAAGAATATTGGTGAGTTGATTGGCAATCCCCAAATCTACCGCTTTACTGATGGTGTTGTCTTGGTTGTTGAGAACTCGGGGCGGATTCCACGGGGCTTGCAAGCGATCGCAAAATCGCTCTACTCCCATAATCTCTGCAGACATCAGGCCCACTGTCCCGGCCACCCGATAGCAATAGAGACGCAAATCATCAAAGGTATCGTAGCGATCGCGCACCAAATCCATCCGTTGTCCGGCAATCATGTCCCGAAAGGGTTGAATATCTAATTCGTAGCGTTGGACGGTATCCACAAGGGCAACATCCACATCATCTACTGGACGTCCAGCAAAGACAGCCTCAAGTTGTTCTTCCCATTCATCTAACGTTTCAGTCGTTGTCAATGCGGCTTGCGGACCATCTACTAATTCATCCGTTAGCCGACACCATACATAAATGGCCCAAATCCCTTGACGTTTTTCTGGGGGCATCAGTAAGGTGCCTAGATAAAACGTCTTGGCATAATCAGCAGTAATTTGCCGACATTGCTCGTAGGAGTCTTCGAGAGACACCAGCTTTTTGGTTGGTCTAGAAGTTTCAGGCAGTTGCAGCATTCGGAATTGACTGGGAAACGGGCTTGGACGTTTCGGAATTGTTGTTGGTAGACACAGAAATTGTCTTGGCGGTATTGATTGCTTGTGCTGTCAGCTTACCAGAAAGCACCGCCCCCTCCATACTGCCCAAGTACCGTTGCATCGTGTAACTCCCGGACAGAAAAAAGTTGGTCACGGGTGTTGTTTGTACCGGACGGTACTGTTGCCGTCCAGGCGTTGCTTTATAGACGGAGCGAGGCGTCTTCACTACCCGTGCTTTCAGTACCTGGGCTCGATCTGGAATGTCTGCTGGAAATAGCTTGGCCAATTCAGCCAAAGTAGCATCGATAATATCTTGTTCGGATCGATCGATCCAATCTGCGGCTGGGGCCAAGACCAGCTCTAGCATCGACTTGTCTGGATCAGCATATTCTCGACAAGCATTGCTCATATCGGCATAGACGCTTAAGAGGGGCGATCGCGAAAACAACAAGTGGTCAACGTCACTGAGTTTGCGATCGAACCAAAGCTGAATACTAATCACAGGTACCCCTTCCAGTTCTTGGAGTTGCTGGAAGTAAGCCTTCGATTTCCAGGCTTTTGGCATCATTAGTTTCATCGCATCCACGGACATGGCAGAAACATAGGCATCGGCAGTAATCTCATACTGCTCCGAGTCTGTCGATCCCTTCATCAGAAAATGCTGAACGCTGCCATCTTCATTAAGGACAATCCTTTTGAGCGGAGCATTGACTCTGACTTCTCCACCACGTTCCGTCACGTAATCCACAATCGGCTGACACAGCCGCTCTGGGGGAGCACCATCCAAAAAAGCAATTTTGGACCCGTAGCGCTCTTGTAAAAACCGATTGAGGGCGGTCAAGGGAATAGTGGCAGAGACTTCATCCGGGTTGATGAAGGTGAGTGCTTTCGACGCAGCGATGAAAATATCAGAATTCACCCGATCATCAATACCCTGTTTTTGCAGCCACTCCAATAAAGAGTAGCGATCCATATCTTCGACATATTTCTGCCCCCGCACAATGGCTGGTAGCAGCCCAATCGCGAATCGAATCTTTTGTTCCCAGCTCAACATATCGTTGTTGCGCAAGATGGAAATAATGACGTTAATGGGTGAGGGCAGATCCGGCACATCAAATCGCGACAAGACGCCTGGTTTCTCAGGTTGATTGAAGATCAAGGCATGCTTTTTCCACTGCAAACGGTCCTCAATATCCAGTTCCTTAAGTAACTGCAACATATTCGGATAGGCCCCAAAAAAAGCATGGAGTCCTGTTTCTATCCAGTCTCCATCTTCGTCTTTCCAGGCCGCAACGAGGCCCCCCAAGACGGATGCTCTTTCTAGAACAATGGGGGTATGCCCGTGGTCAACTAAATATTTGGCACAGGATAGGCCAGCTAGCCCTCCACCTGCGATCGCAACGCGCATGAATTGTTATGTCCCTTGGATTACGGTGTGTTTTGGTTCACCATCCACCTACCCAGTGGTGATTCACGTTCCTAATTATACCTTTGCAAACTTTAACAATTTAGAAAAACTAAAAATATCCCGATTTAGAGGACCACTCTTGCAGCTTTGAGCATGTGGTAGGTGATCAGCAATTGGGTTAGCGCCAAAGGGTAGCTCTGGAGTATTTCCCCTGTGGTACCCACGATTTTACCAATATCTTCGTTGCCCTGAAGACTGCAAAATTGTCCTAGGTGAGGGACTTCATTGCAGAGAATGCGCTCTAGTTCCATCACCTGTTGCTGAGTCGCATGCCCATCGATCTCTAGAACATCCACTGGCTTACCCATATCTCGACTCAGGTCCAACCGAATCGCTTCTCCTAAATGGCTGCCCTCAGGATTCAAAAGTTCGGTTAAGTCTGGATGCGGAAGCGTAGGCCGTAGGATCAAGCGGACATTCAGCAGCAGATCGTTAGGTTTGGGCTCTTCAGAGGGTGGGTAAAAGGTAACTACCATATCTGCCCACTGGCGCTGGGGACGAATAAAGGCTTCTGAGTCAGCTTCACGCTTACGGAGTTGTTCTAAGACTTGCTCTTGGTTATAGCCTCGTTTGCCCGTGTCTCGCTTAATTTTCCAGGCCGCTCGCAGCGACTCTGGGGGAGCCAGGTACGCTTTGACATCGTAGCTATCCCGAGCAGCACGGGTGGAGTAACCTAGCAGCCCTTCGACGATCACATATCTTTTGGGTTCGATATATTCTGGAGCGTCAAAACCACCAGTGGAGTGGTTATAAATCGGTTTGAGAATGGGTTGGCCTGTTCTAAGCAACCCGAGATGTTGCTGAATAATATCCAGATAATTGCAATCTGGGTGCAGAGCAGAGATCTTTTTCTCGGCCCGCTGTTGGCGATCGTAACGATGATAGTCATCGGTACAGATGACCGTCACGTCATCTTCTCCCAGAATATTGGCAATGCCCCGAGTTAAAGTGGTTTTGCCCGCAGCGCTGTCACCAACGATACCGAGAATAATGGGGCGATTACTCATAAAAACTCCTAATGGGGGTTAACCTTACACTTTTTATTCAAATTTGCGATCCAGTATCTAACCTGGGTCAAAAAATAAGATTTTTGAGAAAGGGTTCGTCTCTAAAGGGAGTGGAGGTAGAGTCGATTGTAACAATATAGAGAAAGATTAAAGAAAAATACTGAACAAGTGCTGATGAGTACTGGGTATAGTCTACCGTTGCGATCGCACCTTAAACACGGATAGCGTCTTAAAAATCACTTACTAAAATAAAAATAGGTGAGGGTTGTCGGTCCATATCTTGATTCATCATGAAAAATTGTCCTGTTTGTAGAACAACGCAATTGTCAAAAGTGCTGTCTTTTCTCAATAATTCCTGACTTAATTCAATAGACCTCTTGCATAATTAAGCTAACAATGTGTTAGAGAACTAAAGATCCAAGTCAGATCGCGGCATCAATTGAGTTAGTAACACATCATGAAACGAATATTGTAAGAGGTCTATTCGTACCATCGATTTTGATGAAAGTTCAATTTCTCTAAAAGTTGCGTATCAACAGTGATTGGGAATAATAACTCCGAACAGTATTGATATCGAAGAGCAGAAATGTCACAACGGTTCCAAATTTTCACCTTGATGATGCTGATTATGGTAGGGACTATGGGCTGTGAAACAGAGATAGATCCCAAGAACCCTGGTCCAGCAACACAACAAGCACTTAACCGATATATGAAAACAATTGGTGGTAAACCACATGCGTGGAAAAGTACGAGCTATAGGGATTTAAATCAAGATGGTCATCGCGAAGCGATAACGCTTACCAACGATCCTAAGCTATGTTTACCAGAAGGGTGTCCCCTGTTAATTTTCGAGAATAAAGACAAGAAATATCGATTTCTCTCCAAGATTGAGAAAGTCAAGTCTATTAGAGGTGAAAGCAAAGTAGTGAACGGTTGGAAAAGTCTGGTGGTCACGACAGGAACAGAAGGCAAGGAGATCTTTATTCTGCCGTTTAAAAATGGTTACCCCTCTGAAGCCTCGCAGGGTATACCCAGAGGTGGACGTTTTAATGATAGGTAGGGGCGGCATTAATACAGCGATTGGCGCAAATTGCAGTGGACTAGTGTTGTACGCATATGGCTTGGACCACCGATGCTCGAAATAAACGCGTCATAGTATTCTAGATTCTCCAATATGGAGCTGTAAGTACAACCTAGGCTACATTCCTATTCTGCAATGGCGGTCGAACCTTGGGCACACACGATTTTAGAGCCCACAAGTTTGGGGGCAGGAGGAGGTGCTTGTGTCGGTTCATTGGACTTACAAATGGTAGACACAGGGATACTAGCTTCTTGTGCATAAACTGCACCTGTATAGCTGGGAATTCCGGTTTGTTTAGCGATCGCAACCACCACTGCTTTCTGTTCAGTGGCCTCCAAAACCTGAAGTTGATAGTCGCTTATTTTTGCTGGCAAGTCAGTTTGCAAGGCTTGTAAATCAGAAGTAAATCGACCGTCCACTAGTTTGGCTGCCTGCTGCGATCGCAACACATTTCCCAAATAAGTTTGACCCGCATCTTGTTTAGCAATGGCACCTTTTTCCTGAACTTCTTTCTGGACTTTGCTAATCAGCTTTTGATCTGAAGTTGATAGTTTAACGGCTGGTGACGGGGAAGGCGCAACTTTTTTGGCAACTGGTTTAGATTTAGCGTTCGTTGCTGGTTGGGTAGCAGGAGAGGGTTGCGGAGAATCTGTAGATACAGGCTGCTGAGCTTGAGAGCGATTAGAACGCTGAGGGACTGGCGAGGTAGCGCTGACGATAGGGGTCTGCTGCTGAGGCTCAGATCCTGAGCAACCGACTAGCAAACTGCTAATACCACCTATTAAATATTTGTTCCTAAACCCAACCATAGTCATACAATCTAAACCATAAAATCTATCGTTCTGTTAGTGAGTCTTCCCTCAAACGACCTGCAAAGATACAGCCTGTCGTCTCATAGAAAGTTGTTCATTATAGGGGGGTTAATTTCTCTATGACAGCAAAAAAACGATTACTTTCAGTCCTAATTATTTTGAGTTTTTATAACTTGTAACGATCAACACTGTTTTTTCTCCTGATCTGGCGAAGGATGAAAGAGTCATGGGGTTTATATTCAAATATACAAATAGCCTAAAGTTTATCTCTGAGCTGTGTTGAAGATTCGATGCCTACATTGTATTTCTCAACTCAATCTACCTGTTGATTAGGGGGACGGCCAGACAGTTATTATGACCACATCTTTTTTTCCAGTCACATACTCAACCCTAGCCTGTGATGCTTTAGTCACAAGAGTTTTACCTAGTTTCGAAGTTACGAGCCCGACTAGCTGCAAGCTGTGGCATCGGGGTCTTAGTGATGTGTACCTGGTCGAAACTTCTGAAAAAAATTATGTTTTGAGGGTATCCCATGCCCATTGGCGAACCAAGTCAGAGATCGATTTTGAGCTAGAGTTACTGGTTTTTTTGCAACAACGGCAGATTCCTGTTGCTCGTCCTCTACGAACGATTGATGAACAGCTCTCTATTGAAATTGAGGCACCAGAAGGAAAACGTTATGCAGCCCTTTTTGACTTTGCTCCTGGCCAAGTTCCTCTAGGTGATTTGAGTAAAGACCAAGGCCAAAAACTGGGTGAAACAATTGGCCGCTTACATGAAGTGGCTACTGATTTCCATAGTCTAGCTAATCGCCAGCCTTTGACCCTTGATTATTTATTGGACGATTCCTTAGAAGCGATCGCACCCTTCCTCCAGCATCGGCCCCAAGATCATGACTATCTCGTAGAGACTATTTCTGAAGTCAAACAGAAATTGCAGGGAATGCCCAAAGATCCACCGTTCTGGAGTGTCTGTTGGGGAGACCCTCATAGTGGCAATGTTCATTTTACCGACGACAACCACGTCACCTTATTCGATTTTGATCAATGTGGGTATGGATGGCGTGCCTTCGAAATTGCTAAATTCTTGCATGTTTCGGCCCGTACTGGTATGCAAAAAACCGTTCGCGACTCGTTTCTAGAAGGGTACCAAACGGTGCAGCCGGTCACGCCCGAAGAGGAAGACTCGATGCAGCCTTTTTCTCAAGCTGCTCACATTTGGCAATGGTCTATTGGCCTCAAATCAGCCAAAGTCCATGATAATTGCCGATTGGACGATAGCTATTTCAGTCATCGGCTCCGACAGCTCAAAATGCTGTCTTCTCCAGCATGGGAGTTGTTTTAGCCAACTTTGACGATTTTGCGATCAATGGCTTTGATATAGCTGCGACAATCAGGACAGCGTTTCAGGGTCGGCGGCACGGATTGCACATAGCCACATTTGGGGCAGGGTCCTCTGGCAACGGACCATTGTAAAAATACTCCTAAACTGGCTAGAGCTATCCACAGGGGAATCACATACCATAACCACGGCCTGGGAACTTGAGGGACCAGAATCAACACCACCGCCACAATAAATGACAGGACACTGGCCCAGCCAACGCCTCCAAACACCCGCATAACATTTGTGTATTCTTGTTCTTCGGCGGCAGGACTAGGAGTTTGCGAAGAGGGTGGGGCAGGTTTAGGCATTATCGTCAGCAATAAATACACATAATTTTAGATCCTACCTTGAATACCTGGCAGCGTTATGACAGTCTTACAAAGCTTCGTGGGCCATTGCCCTGCTCATTTAGATGCAAAGCATCTAAAAATTTTGAGTGCCAATATTCACTCAAGGCAAAGATTCTAGCTTGCCCAGAACCCAATTTTCGATTTTTTTGAGAGAATTTGCGTAAAAACTAGACTGCCACCAGATAGGTACATGTAGGAGTGAAAACTCCTACAAATCCTCTAATGCAGATATCACCTGCTAATGGCTCTAGAATCTATTTTTAGGGCCTTTTTTGTTTGATTTATATAACAAATTGGTTGAGCAAACCCATCTTTATGGCACATTAGTTTTATAGCTTGGGAATCATTCTGAGCATTCCAAATGAGCCTAAATTATGGATAGTCAGCACAAAAACCTCATCGTTTTTAGCCACGCTGCGATGATTGTTGTGCTCATGATCACTTTGCTATGGACCTCTAGTTCTTGGACAAGTCTAGATGCTGGCTCATCGCTGCCCATGCGAGAACAGAATTTTCTTATGAACCCTCTCAATCCTCTCACCCCCTGATTAGAGAATTTAGGGCATCCTATTGCATCTGTAATGGTCTCAATTGCTGTTATTAATGCTGAGGCCCAAACATTTCTGTCCAGGATTTGTCTAAACTTTTAAGTTGAGACAATGGTGATCCTTTGTCGCAATCATTAGCATGGATGCGAGTCAGTGGTAAAGACAGAAAACAGCGTTAAGAAACCCCTTCAACAGCACTCTCAGCGCTCTAGAGATTGGTCATGGCCCTATTGGCCAGCCGTCCCCCTTTACCCCTATGGTCAACGACGCACCCTCTGCCAAGAGATTGTGAAGGAGAAAATATGGATCTTTGATCAGTTGCAAGGCATTCTCCATGTGATCATTCCTGTGCGGATGACAGTAATTAAGCTGGCCAAGGGGGGGCTGCTTGTCTATGCTCCGGTTGCCCCGACACGAGAATGTATCCGTTTGGTCAAAGATCTGATTAGGGTACACGGCGACATCAAGTACATTATTTTACCGACGGCGTCAGCCATTGAACATAAGGTGTTTACGGGACCCTTTTCTAAGCGATTTCCCAACGCTCAAGTGTTTGTTTCTCCTAGCCAGTGGACGTTCCCCATCAGTATTCCTTTAAGCTGGTTGGGCTTGTCTGACCGTCAAACCCAAGTTCTGCCTGCCAATAGTGCGGATGCGCCGTTTGCGGATGAGTTTGACTATGCCATTTTGGGTCCCATTGGTTTGGGATTGGGTCCCTTTGAGGAAGTGGCATTTTTTCATAAGCGATCGCGTACCCTACTCGTCACCGATTCCGTCGTTTCGATTCCCGTAGATCCCCCCCCCATTGTCCAACTCGATCCCTACCACCTGCTATTTCACGCCAAAGACAACGTTTTTGATGTGGTTGAAGATACGCCTACCATTCGCCGCAAGGGTTGGCAGCGCATTGCCCTATTTGCCTTTTATTTTCGTCCTAGCGTCTTAACCGTGGTCAGTACCACACAAACCTTTAAGGAAGCTGGGCAAGCTCCCGATCGCTCTAAAAGGGCCTATTTCGGCCTATTCCCTGTGCAGTGGCATCCTGACTGGAAACGCTCTTTTGAGGCCCTTCGCCAAGGCGGCAACCTGATTGTGGCCCCGATTCTGCAAACGCTGATTTTTAATCGAGAGCCGCAAAAGGTTTTGAATTGGGTTGACCAAGTGGCGCAATGGAACTTTCGCCGGGTGATTCCTTGCCATCTGGATGCTCCTGTCAGGGCCAGCCCTCGCCAGTTGAGTCAGGCGTTTGATTTTTTGCGTCCAGAACCTTCCAAGCGGGGATGGTTTACCAGGAGTAAACCACCTGTCAGCTTGCCTGAGGCGGATTTGGAGTTTTTGGATGAGTTTGATCGATTCTTGTGTGATCGGAATATCACACCCCCTCCTACACCTCTATCGAGTACAGACAAGTGATAGTTGTGCCGCCAATAGTGGTTCTGGGTACAACACTTCTCTCAGTTTCATCAAAGACCCTATTGTGGAGACAGAAGCATTTTTTTTGACTGTTTGTCGAGACCATGTTGATGAGATAGTGGTAGAGGGCCGCTGGCCTAGCCGATGTTTGTCACAATTCAGATCATCAGTATGGGAAATACCTTTGGACACTTGTTTCGCATCACAACCTTTGGTGAATCTCATGGTGGCGGTGTGGGAGTGGTGATCGATGGCTGTCCTGCTCAAATCGAAATTACAGAAGAAGACATTCAGTTTGAGTTAGACCGCCGCCGTCCTGGCCAAAGCCGAATTACCACCCCTCGTAAGGAAACAGACACCTGTGAAATTGTCTCGGGCCTATTCCAAGGCAAAACCTTAGGGACTCCTATTACTATTCTGGTGCGGAATAAAGATACCCGCCCCCAAGATTACAGCGAGATGGCCCAAGTCTATCGTCCGTCCCACGCTGATGCTACCTATGATGCCAAGTACGGTATTCGCAATTGGCAGGGTGGAGGCCGTTCTTCGGCCCGAGAAACGATTGGCCGGGTAGCGGCAGGAGCCATTGCCAAAAAGATTCTCCAGCAGGTCGCTAAGATGGAGGTGATTGGTTATGTCAAACGGATCAAAGACTTAGAGGCAGACATCAACCCCGATCAAGTCACCCTTAGCCAAGTCGAAGCCAATATGGTGCGCTGCCCGAATGCAGAGGCTGCTGAGCAAATGATTGACTTGATTGATCAAACCCGACGAGATGCTAATTCCATTGGCGGAGTGGTGGAGTGTGTGGCCCGTCAAGTGCCGAAAGGATTAGGGATGCCCGTGTTTGACAAACTAGAAGCTGAATTAGCCAAGGCCGTTATGTCCCTACCAGCTTGCAAAGGATTTGAAATTGGATCGGGATTTGCAGGCACTAGGATGACGGGACAAGAACATAATGATGAGTTCTATACCGATGATCAAGGTCGCATCCGCACGGCAACTAATCGATCGGGAGGAATTCAAGGCGGGATCTCCAATGGCGAGAATATTGTGCTGCGGGCTGCATTTAAGCCAACTGCAACCATTGGGAAGTCCCAAAAAACGGTTAATCAAGCCGGTGAAGCGACAACTCTAGCGGCGAAAGGGCGACATGATCCTTGTGTGTTGCCGAGAGCTGTGCCGATGGTCGAAGCGATGGTTGCTTTAGTCCTCTGCGATCATCTGCTTCGTCATCATGCCCAATGTGAGTTGTTGACAGATTAAGCTGATTTTTTACCTCGATCACTGTCATGAAATTGCTGCTGATTCGCCATGCTGAATCTGAAGGAAATGATCGGCAGCAGATGCTAGGACAGTTGGAAGATCCGTTGTCTCCACATGGTATTTGGCAGGCTCAGTTGTTGGGGCAATTTTTAGCTGAGCAGGTAGGTCACCCTACTCACTTGTATAGCAGTCCTTTGCAACGGGCAGTCGTGACTTTGGATATTCTGAGGGTAGGTTACACCAAATTTGTAGACCCACTCCCTATACAAACGGCTGATGCCTTGCTGGAAATACATAATGGGATTTTCCAGGGGCTAACTTGGGATGAAGCGCTACAACAGCATCCCCAGATATGTCAGCAATTGCTGAGTACTGAAGACTGGATCCCTATTCCGGGGGGAGAGACTTTGCAGGAATGCTGCGATCGCACCCATCATTTCATCTGCTCCCTCTATCAAACCCACAACAACGCTGATTGCATCTGGATAGTCACCCATGGGGGCATTATGCAGTATCTGATTGCGGCTATTCTCGGTACGCCCACAGTTTGGGGGATTCAGATCGATAACACTGCCTTGTTTGAATTTGATCTGACGCTGCCTTGGCAACCAACACTCAATCCTCAACGGTGTCGAATTCGGCGATTCAATGCCCGTCCTCATCTGCCCTCTGATCGCATCCATCCAGTAGGGGATGAAACCGTCCAATGAATTGCCAAGACAGGCATTTTCTCAAGGCCCTATGATGAAAGTTAAAGGTTAAACGTTGCCAGAGAATTTTAGTGCTTAGTCTTGCTGTTCACCACAGGGATCAGATCCAAGTCCATGCCCAGGACTGTTATCCGGCAGAATGTTGTGGGCTCATGCTGGGACAGATAGCTGCAATCAAGGGCCAATTGCACAAAAAACTCATGGGTCTCTATCCCACGGCCAATGCCTGGGACCCAGCCACAACGTCTGTTGAAGAGCAAACCTCACAGCAAGCTCTGACCACAGCCCGCCGCTATTGGATTGCTCCCCAAGATTTATTTGCCGCTCAGAAATACGCACGCACCCAGGGTTGGGATATTATAGGGGTCTATCATTCTCATCCGAATCATGAAGCAGTTCCTTCTGAATGCGATCGCAAGTGGGCTTGGCCCCAATATTCCTATGTGATTGTGGCCGTCAACAACGGCAAAACTTCAGAATTTCAAAGTTGGATGCTGGATGATCAGCAGCAGTTTCAGCCAGAAGCTGTGAGTGTCTCTACCCCATCGGTAACATCAACCTTTGCAACAGATTTTTAGATAATCTCTACATCTTGACCTTAAGGATGTCCGTCATGCTCAATCCCAACCTGGACCAAATTCAGCTCAATAAAGAAGAATACGAGCGATACTCCCGCCACCTGATTTTGCCCGAAGTGGGTCTAGAGGGTCAAAAGCGTTTGAAGGCCGCTAGCATTCTGTGCGTTGGCACCGGCGGATTGGGTTCTCCGTTGTTACTTTACCTGGCCGCTGCTGGGGTCGGTCGTTTGGGCATCGTCGATGCCGATGTGGTCGATAGCTCCAACCTTCAACGCCAGGTGATTCATGGTACTTCTTGGGTGGGTAAGCCCAAAATCGAATCTGCCAAACATCGGATTCAAGACATCAACCCCCTGTGTCAAGTTGACCTCCACAACACCTGGTTAACGTCAGAAAATGCCTTAGAGATTGCGGAACCCTACGACATCATCATTGACGGAACCGATAATTTCCCCACCCGTTATTTGGTCAACGATGTCTGTGTATTGCTCAATAAACCCAATGTCTACGGGTCTATTTATCGATTTGAAGGGCAAGCCACCGTTTTTAATTATGAAGGTGGTCCTAACTATCGTGATTTGTATCCCGAACCCCCACCCCCTGGGTTAGTACCCTCCTGTGCAGAAGGTGGAGTCTTAGGAATTCTGCCCGGGATAATTGGCATTATTCAAGCCACAGAAGCTATTAAAATTATTTTGGGCCAGGGCACAACCCTAAGCGGGCGTTTGCTGCTGTTTGATTCCTTGGAAATGAAGTTCCGAGAATTGAAGCTGCGCCCCAACCCTATTCGACCCGTAATTGAAAAATTGGTGGACTATCAAGAGTTCTGTGGTATTCCTCAAGCACAAGCAGCCGAAGCGGAGACTCAAGCCAATATGGAAGAAATGACGGTTCATGACCTCAAACAACTGATCGATAGCGGTACTGAAGATTTCGTGCTTTTGGATGTTCGCAATCCTCATGAATATGAGATTGCCCAAATTCCAGGTTCTGTATTGATCCCCCTTGCTGAAATTGAAAGTGGGGAAGCCATTCCCAAGGTCAAAGAATTGCTCAATGGTCACCGTTTAATTGCCCATTGCAAAATGGGGGGGCGCTCGGCCAAAGCCTTAGGCTTTTTGCAGGAAGCGGGGATTTCAGGCACGAATGTCAAAGGTGGGATCACCGCCTGGAGTCGGGAGATTGATGCCTCTATTCCTGAATACTAGAGCGATTTAGCGAATTTGCTCTGAATACGGGTGAAAGGGTGAAAGCAAGAGCGAGGTTAACGCGGCTGGAGGTTGGTCGCAAGGATGGCAGCTTGGGTGCGATCGCGCAAATTCAACCGCTTTAAAATGCTATTCACATGGTTTTTGACCGTCCGCTCTGAGATAAACAGAGCCTCAGCGATCTCTCGGTTGCTCTGGCCCCCAGCAATTAACGCTAGAACTTCCTTCTCCCGTGGGGTCAGCTCAGCCAATTCAGGTGGATTGGCTGCTATAGACGTTGTCGTGATCATTTTCTCGAATATTCCTGGTCCGAAGTGCGTGTAGCCCTTGTGGACAGCTCGAATCGCCTCCGCTAGTTCTTCCGAAGGAGTGTCTTTGAGTAAATAGCCTCTGGCTCCTAAGCGCATGGCCTGAGAGACATAGTCTTCATCATCAAAGGTCGTGAGCACTAAAATATGGATTTGAGGTGCTTTCTGTCTAAGAGCTTCGGTGGCTGCTACCCCGTCCATCACTGGCATTCGCATATCCATAAGGATGATATCGGGCTGGATCTCAAGGGCTCGCTCAACAGCTACTTGGCCATTCTCAGCCTCGCCAACAACCTCTAAATCTGGTTTGATATTCAACAGACTAGACAGCCCCTCTCGCACGATCCCCTGATCATCCACCAACATCACCCGAATCATAGCTGTTCTCCTAACCTGGGAATATGGATGTGAATATGACAGCCTTGTTGAGGTGAACTGTGTAGTTCAAAAGCTCCCCCTAACGCTTCAGTCCGCTCTTGCATCCCCTGTAATCCAAATCCAGTTGTATTTTTTTTGGGCAAAAATCCTTGGCCATCGTCAGAGATTTGTAAAGACAGTGCTGTTAGTTCTTCAGTCAAGTTAATCGCAACTTTTGTGGCTTTGCTATGTTTAGAGACATTAGTCAACGCCTCTTGTACTAAACGATAAAGAGCAGACGCCATCTCTTTAGGAACAGATGTTTCTAGATGAGTAGCAATTTTGACGTTAATCGTTGTGGTGCGCTCAAATTCCTGCGCGAGGGTGGTCAAAGCATGCGGTAAAGACTGTCCTTTAAGAGGATTACTGCGGAGTGTGGCCACGGTTTGTCGTACACTTTGCAATGCATCTTTGCCAAGGGATCGAGCTTGAGTCAGGTGATTGGTCGCTTTGGCCAGATCTTTTGACATCCATAAATCAACATTTTCGAGTTGGATACTTTGAGCTGTCAAGGCATGTCCCACAGAATCATGCATTTCACGAGCGATGCGGGTCCGTTCTTGTAGTGTGGCTTGGTTCTCAATCATTAGGGCATATTGACGGAGTCGATGGTTCGCCGCTGTTAATTCAGCTCGACTACGATGCTCGGTTAGCAATGCTCCCACCATCAGTAAAACAAAGACTAAAACTAAGCCAAATAACAATGCACTTCTTAGCTGTAGGCTCACCAGCAATTCTTGGGATAAACCTCGGCCTCGCCCAGGAGGCGGTGGTCCCAATCGTCGAGGGATTGCCGATGGCCACAAGCGCTGCATCCCAGTCATTAAACGCAGGAGGAAAGAGCTGTACGCAACCGATGCCACAATCAGTCGCTGCTTCCAAGGGAATAACAAGCAAGCCCGAATCACAACAATCAGCAACATGGGAATAAAATATTCCCTGAAGCGTCCTCCCATCAGTACCGTTGCCCAACAAAGCATCAGTCCTAAGCTGGTATAGCACCATTGTCTAATCTGAGAACGATGGATAGGCAATTTGAAGCCTAAGCCGCCCAGGGTCACAATACTCACAAGTACACCCAGGGGAAATGATAGACCCCGGCCTGGCGTAATGTGCGGCCACAGAAAGGCATGACGAGGGAAGGGCACAAACAAGGTTAATAGAGCGATCCCTAACAAAATCCATTCCAGATACAGCAATAAATGAAAGGGATGATTGGATCTAATCAGCCGAGTCATACGAGATATAGGACAAAGGGAATATTCAACAAGACGACATTGCTCTAATGTTCTCTCACTATACGTGAAGGCTTCTCAAATGATATGAGGTTAATACTGATCCTATATCGGTAGTCCTAGTCCAACTCACGTTATTGAGGATATTTGGTTGCAGAGAAGACGCTTGATTCGAGCGTGGTATCACTTGCGCCAATCATTCCCGCTCGTCAAGTACTGATTCAAACTTGCTATTTATGAACCAACTTTTGACTTTCCAAAGATACTTGACTACGGCCAATTCTTACTAACCAAATAAGATTGCCATAAATATCAGTAAAAAATTCATATTTACAGTTCACAAGAAAAATTATTTCGAAAATATAATATTTATTGCATAGGCAAAAAAGGTGTTCGTCGTATAGTAATTATATATTTTATATGCAAATAAAATAATTTGCGAGCTGCATATTTTATATTGCTTACAATCTAAAAAAGTATAGAAACATTATTCTCTGTGTTCAATTTCAAAAATATTCTGCAAACAACATGCTGAAAAAAATAGTACTCTATCCTATAAATATTGCCACTACAGTCCTAGTCATGCTGTCCCCCTGTACCGCAAAGTCTATTACAAATACCCCAAATATTATTCTAATTCTTGCAGATGACTTGGGTTACGGAGATCTAGGTTCCTACGGTCAAAAATATATAAAGACTCCTAACTTGGATCAAATGGCTGCAGAAGGAGTACAGTTTAATCAATTTTATTCAGGTGCAACAGTTTGCCGACCTGCAAGATGCACACTTATCACAGGTTTACATACTGGGAACTGCTACTCACGCGCTAATAACTTAGAACTCAATCTGAGACCTGAAGATATAACAATTGCTGAGATTTTGAAAAAGCGCAATTATAAGACTGCAGCAATTGGGAAATGGGCCCTTGGTGAAGAAAATACAACCGGAGTTCCAGGTAAACAAGGATTTGATTATTTTTATGGGTATCTAAATCAAGTCCATGCTCACAATTACTACCCTGAATTTCTGATTCAAAATGAGAAGCGTATTCCTTTAGATAATAAAGTTGAAAAACCAGGTAAGTATGGAGAGGGCAAAGCAACTCTAAAGAAAGAGTATACCAACGACCTATTTACAAATGAAGCCTTGAAGTTTATTAGAAGAAATAAAAACGAGCCTTTCTTTTTATATCTTCCATACACAGTACCTCATGCTAACAATGAAGCTAATGAACTAGAAGTACCAAATTTATCAATCTATAAAAATAGGAAATGGCCAGACACTCAGAAATCCTATGCAGCAATGGTAACTCGGCTAGATAGATACGTTGGAGACATCTTCCAGGAACTCAAAAAACAAGAATTAGACCAAAATACAATTGTAATTTTCACTTCTGATAATGGTCCCCATCAAGAGAGTGGATTCAATCCAGAATTCTTTAATTCAAATTCTAACTTAAGAGGCTCTAAAAGATATCTTTATGAAGGAGGGATCCGTGTTCCTTTACTTATTTGGGGGCCGGGTATAGTCAAGAAATCTATTGTAAGCAACCATATATCTTATTTTCCAGATATATTTTCTACAATTGCGGATATTACAAAGGTTGATCTTAAAAATTCAAATGATGGTGTTAGTTTCTTGCCAACTTTAATCAGCACTCCAAACAAGCAAAAGACCCATCAGTATCTGTACTGGGAATATCACGAGAATAAAGGAGCTCAAGCAGTAAGAACAGGAGATTGGAAATCAGTTACTCAGCCTTATGGAGGTACTGCAAAGCTATACAATCTTAAGGACGATATTAGTGAGAGTAAAAATATAGCTAGCCAGCATCCAGAAATCCTGCTTCAGCACAAGAAGATAATGGATGAAGCCCATTCAGATTTACCACCAATAGAGAATTTTAGAGTCTTTTTAGCACGGGAAAAGCTTCTTAATAAGAAGCTAGTCGTGTTTACTGGATCTATAGTTGCTGCTATAGCCATATTCTTATTTATTATGCGTATGCAGCTACAAAAGAGTCCGACAAGAAAACAAGAATTTTAATGAGCTTATGAACTGAATTAATCTCTTTGAGTGTTGAAGCTATGGGACAGTTTATATTGAGATTAATGGGAGAGTTTTAGTATTGTTGCTCGAATGATGTCATTGAGCTGATTTTCTCCTTCTCTCTGGGCTTTAAAGGCCGCAGTTTGCAGTTGGCGAAGACCACTTTGTTTGTCTCTTTGCAAGCTACTCAATAAGCCTTTGTGAATGTGGGTCATCACGGAATCAAAGGGCAAATATCTAATTTGGCTCAGTTCGGCGATGGTCTGCGATTGATCTGTGGTGCTTGCACTGCCTGAATGGGATTGTAGAATCTGGATGACCTCTCGCATGACTTGGGCTTCCACCAGTCTGGGATTAAAGGCTAAGGCTCGGTTTAAGGTCATGAGTGCCCCTTGATATTGCCGAAGATGGGCTTGAGATAGACCTTGGCGATAAAGGATGGTGGCATCTAAGGAACTAAGGCTGAGGGCTTGGCGGTAATCACTGAGAGAGCCTGGGGTGTTTCTAGCGTTGGCCTGGACCACACCCCGCTGGATATAGGCTTGAGTATATTTGGGGTGGAGTGCGATCGCTTGAGTCAGATCGTCAATAGCTTTAGTGGAATTTCGTTGACGGTAATGCCCAAGGCTACGGCTGTAATAGGCTTCGACATATTCAGGATTGAGTTTAATCGCTTGGGTAAAATCAGCGATTGCCCCTTGATAATCCCTCCGTTTTAATTTATCTCCCCCTTGTAGATAGAAATCAGCAGCGGTGGGTTGAGCTGCATCAGGACGGGAGGCTGGTGTTCCCAAACTTAACCGTACGCCGCCTACAGGTAGCGAGCTTAAAAAAGTATTGATGGGAACCCCCAAATTGAATCCAGTCTTAATATAAATATCTGGATTGGCCGCTTGATTTTGGGGCTGGATGGTAGCCGTATCTGCACGTCCATGAATAGCAATTAATCGGCCTTGGTCATCTAATACAGGTCCCCCACTCATGCCAGGCAAAGTGCTGTTGGAGTAAACGAGAGCATAGCCATCTGCTAAAGGCTGGGTGGCATTGGCGGTGACCTTGCCTTCGGTGAAGTTATAGATCGACTCGGTGAGAGCCAGGGTCTGAGCTGGAAAACCCGCTACATAAATAGGAGTACCCTCAGGAGCCTCGTTAGTATTGCCCATTTTTGCCACATCATAGGTTTTCTGGCTAGTGAACTGAACGATAGCCAGATCGACCGTTTTGAATTTGTTAATACTTGAGGGGGTGATCTGATGAATTTGTTGGTCAGGTGTTTGAATGTCGTACGTATTGGGAAGGTCAACCACATGGGCTGCTGTAGCTACGGTATAGGTATTACCCTCACGCTGGACAATTACTCCTGAACCCATCCCCGCTGGACTGCTGATGCGAACTGTTACGTTTTTAGCAAGCTTACTCACTGCTACTGCACTCAACGCTCGAGCATGAGGTTGCACCCAGACCAAGGCAGTGACAGTACCTAGAAGAATTGCAGGGATATTGGCCATTCTAAGCATAATTCAAAGAGTCAAATTGAAACGGAGTCAAAATTTTCAGAATAGGCTGGAAGGCCAGTCTAAGGTGGAACAAAGAAATCTATCTAGCATTCATAAACCGATCTTGGGCGATGGCCCGAAGTTGTTGCAAATGTTCCCGCCGAGAGATCGACAGGGGAATCATGCCCTGAATTTCTTGGACCAGTAAGTCCGTATCCAATGGCTTCTCTAGATATAAGGCTCGATAGAGGGCTGCCACCACCCCTTGCTCTATTTCGGCACCACTATAGCCTTCGGTTGCCTGTAAGAGGGTGGACATATCGAAGTGACTGGGATCTTGTTTGCGCAGGGTGAGATGAATCCGTAAAATTGCACCGCGCTCTTGCAAATCGGGCAAATCTACGTAGAAAATTTCGTCGAAGCGCCCTTTTCTCAAAAGCTCTGGGGGAATCTGAGAAATATCATTGGCTGTGGCCACTACAAATACTTCTTGAGATTTTTCTTGCATCCAAGTCAAGAAAGAGCCAAACATCCGACGACTAAGGCCCCCATCTGAGTCAGCCCCTGTGGCTCCCAGACTTTTTTCGATCTCGTCGATCCAAAGCACGGTAGGTGCCATCGACTCAGCCAGAGAAATAGCTTTGCGAAAGTTTTTTTCTGATTCACCGACATATTTATCGTAGAGACGGCCCGCATCTAGCTTTAGTAAAGGCATGTTCCATTCTCTGGCAATGGCTTTCGCTGCCAAAGATTTACCACAGCCTTGAATGCCCACAATTAAAATTCCCTTGGGCGGTGACAAATTCAGCGCTTTGGCTGCTGGACTAAAGCCCACTTGGGCACGGGCTAGCCAGTGCTTGAGGGTGGCAAATCCGCCCCATTCCACATGGTTATCTTCGACGGGCAAATAATCGAGGACGCCACCCGCCCGAATGAGTTGGGTTTTGCGATGGAGGATACGCTCAACGTCCCCCGTCGTGAGCTTGCCATCGTCTAGAGCGGCATACGCAAGGGCTTGACGAGCTTGCTTAAGGGTCATGCCCGTCATGGCTTGTACTAAAGTCCGTAAGTCTTGGTCTTGAAGTTCTACGATCGTACGGTGCTTGTGGCGCATGGTGCGGACGACATCTCTGACGGTTTGGGATAGCTCATCGCGGTCCGGTAATTTTAAGTCATAAACCACAGCATCATGTTCAATTTCTCTGGGTAACTCAATGTTGCCGCCTGTCAACACGAAGGCAGAGCGCTTTTGGGAAAATAGCTGAGCGGCTTCACGGAAATGACGGGCTGTTTCAGCATCTTCGAAATGATTGCCAAAATCCTTTAGCCAGAACAAAGCTTTGATGGTCATATCCTGCACATGCTTGAGTACCGCCAAAGGTTCAGTGGTATTGCCAATGGTCGCAGGTTTGAGAGTCCCAGGAGGTGCATATTCATTCACCCAAGGGGCATCGAAGGTACCGGGAGAGCGAATCAGTCCTTGAGCAATGCTCCACTCAAACATGGGAATGGACATTTCTTGAGTGGCTTGTTTGAGAAGGGTTTGGACGCGGTCTTCTTCTAAGGTTTCAATGACGATGACGGGGTGATAAGACAAAATTAGGGTCTGAATATCACGCACACTGACGGATAAAGGCATAACCGACTGACAAACTAACAAGGAACTTATTTCTAAGATTCCCTAATTTGTGGCTTTGCCTAAAGTATGGGGCGGTCTCTGTGCAACAATGAACAAAATCTGGCTGCTGGGGACGATAGCTGAAGACAGATTTGGTACAGTACTAAACGAAGACAGAAGAGCAGGTCTGGGAATCGTGATAAGACACATGCAGTGGAGACAATGGGGCAAAGCCAGTTCCCTGAGTGCCGTTTTGGTTTTGAGCAGTACGGTGGCAGTCTTGGCCCAATCCTTAGAAGAGACACCACCCCAGCAGCAAATTCCTGCTGAGCAACCTCTGGAGCCGAATGAACAACCTCAACGCTTGCCTGCTACAGATCTAACACCATTGAATCCTGACCCTAAGGTATTAGATGTACCGACCACTCCTGAAGAGGTCACTGTTGATTCGAATCTAGAGCAAGCCATCACCCTCAAACAGGCGCTGGAACTGGCAAAGCGGAATAATCGAGATTTGCAGGTGGCGGAGTTGCAATTGCGTCAGTCGCAAGCAGCCCTGACCGAAGCAGAAGCTGCCAAGCTGCCGACGGCGAGTGCCCAAGCTAGTGTAAATCGAACAGATTCGGCTCAAGCCAGCATTGGCATTGATCAACAAATCTCTGATGCTGAGGATCAGATTCAACAACTAGAAGCTCAATTGCCGGGTCTGGCCCCATTGCAGGCAGCAATTGTGAACCAATCGATCCAAGGACTTCAGGATACAATCGAAGCCTTACAAGATCAGTCCTCTGCTAGCAATCTCTTCAATGCTAGTGTGCAGCTTGACTACGATATCTTTACGTCGGGGCAACGACCTGCCAGTATTCGAGCCGCCCAAACAGCTGTGAAGGCAGCTGAAAAATCTCTGGAAACGGAGATCCAACAACTGCGCCTGGATGTCTCTAATGATTATTACGACGTGCAGCAGGCGGATGAATTGGTGCAGATTGCGATCGCAGCCGTCACAAATGCGGATGAAACCTTAGCCAATACTCGGGCCTTGGAACAGGCTGGATTAGGCACCCGGTTTGATGTTTTGCGATCAGAAGTTCAGCTTGCTAACCAAAAACAACAATTGTCTCAGGCCCAGAGTCAACAGCAGACAGCCCGCCGTCAGTTGGCCCAGCGTTTAAGCCTCAATCCCCAAGCAACGTTAACCGCCGCTGATCCCGTTAAAATTGCGGGTTCGTGGCCCCTGTCAATCACAGAAACGATTGTCAAGGCCCAGCAAAATCGATCTGAATTGGGAGAATTGTTGGATCAGCGACAGATCGCCCAGCAAAATGAGCGCTTGATCAAAGGCAGTTTTGGTCCCCAGGTGAGTGCAGCCGCCAGCGGTAACTTTATTTATGACATCGGAGATTCTGATGAAGCCTTTGGATATTCCCTCGGAGGGCAAGTAACGAAGACGCTGTTTGATGGCGGCGCCACTAAAGCGAATGCGAAACAACAAGCGCTAGGGGCCAAGATTGCGGAAACCCAGTTTGCCAGCTTTAAGAATCTGATCCGGTTTCAGGTGGAACAGAATTTCTTCACGTTGGCATCGAGTTTTAAGAATATTGCCACTAATGAATGCGCTGTTACCCAAGCAGAACAAAGCTTAGAACTAGCTCGATTGCGATCGCGAGCAGGTATCGGCACCCAACTTGAGGTCAGCAATGCCGAAACGGAATTGACTCGGACTCGCAGCAATCGCTTGCAGGCTATCATTGATTACAATCGAGCTTTAATTGCGCTGGAACGGTTTGTTGGCCAACGACAACAGCAAGCCAGAGAAGATGAAGTCCCTACCCCTAGTACAGATCAGCAGCTTTGCAATCAAGCGTAAATTCTAAAATTGAACTTCAAGTAAGTCATCATCATTAGCATTTATAATCTCTTCCACGCCAACAGCAATACTTTGGTAAGTGTTGAACAATGTGATGGGTGTGGTAGTCCCCAATGGGTGATATGCGAAGGGATGGTTACACAAATAGCGATCGCACCCCTCCAACTGCACATACTCTTCAGAAAAATCATTGCCAAGCAACATAGGTGAACGGGTCACATCATGTATCGACAATCAGCTCAGGCGCTAACGCTTGCTCTTATGTCTGTGCTTGGCTTTTGTCCAGCAATACGGGCTGAAGACGCTAAGCAGGTTGCTCCAGTGGTGTCCTTTGCCGATGTGGGTATCGCTATTTCTCAACCCCAGGGTTTTGAGAAAGCAGAAAGTTTCTATGGTTTTCAGCAATCTTCAACCGGATCATCTGTGGTTCTGGTAGCTCTTCCAGGTCCATATTTAGAAGTGATTGCAGGATTTGACAAGAATGCCTTGGCAGCTAAAGGGATGTCGTTGAGGTCTAAGCGAAAAGTCAGGGTGAATGATCAGCCTGCTTTGCTGATAAATCTATCTCAAAACGCATACGGCCAGGAATTTCTGAAATGGGTGCTCATTTTTGGTAACAAACAGCGCACGAAAATGGTGATGGCGACTTTCCCTAAGTCTCATGCCCAGGAATTGAGTGAGCCTCTGCAAAAAATCTTGCTCTCTACTGCCCCGGCAAAGACGGCATCTTCATCGGTGCAGCTACCATTTTCTATTCAGCCCGAGCAGGGATTAGCTTTGGCTACAGGGCTCGCCACAGGCAATACAGCCTTGTTTACCAAAGATGGGAACATACCGGCTACAGCACCAGAAGACCCCATATTTGTCGTGGCTCTTTCTTACGGGAATGTTTTAGTTGGGAATCAGCAAGAGTTTGCTAAACGGCGTCTATTTCAGACTGCTCAGATTGATGTTGAAACGATTCAATCTACAACCCCGATCGTTGTTGACAATACCAGCGGGTTAGAGATTATCGCCACTGGCAAGGATCGTCAAACACAAACCCGTTTGATGGTTTATCAGGTAATGCTTTTCCCAGAAAAGGGGGGATATATCCTGATGAAGGGTGCTGTGGGTGAGCAGCAAGCCGATAGTTATCTGCCTAAATTCGAGTCAATGGCAAAAACCTTCAAGAGATTATCTAGATAATATGGAATTTCGATAGGAAAATCGCTACAATCGCGAGTAACTGAATAGTTTTTAAGTAGTCTTCTCTGCTTGCATACTCAGTATCTAGAAAGCTTAAAGAGTGCCAGTGAAAGCGACAGATTTTGGATTGGTCTAGGTTTATTGCACCAAGAACTCTAGTAAAATCACCGTTAGCAAATCTAAGGCTGCAAGAATCGCAGCACTGACAAGAGTTTCCCCTGACCAGTTGAGCCGTATAGCTTTCCAATTTCTCAGCTCAACTAAGCTTTCAATATCTTGATCATAAAGATTGATAAACAGTAACTTATATTTATCCTCTGACAGTATCTAACTTCGGAGAGCAAGTTCGATGATCAATACAGACACAGGAAATTGGCAGTTCTGGATTGATCGCGGTGGGACATTCACTGATATCGTCGCCCAACGACCTGATAGCTCCATCATTTTACATAAATTGCTTTCAGAAAATCCTGAGCGTTATCTTGATGCCCCGCTTCAGGGAATTCGGGAGCTAATGGGGGTAGCTCCCGATCAACCCATTTCCTCAGACCAAATTTCGGTCGTGAAGATGGGGACTACCGTGGCAACCAATGCTTTGCTGGAACGAAAAGGCGATCGCACCCTTTTGATCACGACTCAAGGCTTTCGAGATGGCCTACGGATTGGCTATCAAAACCGCCCTGATATTTTTGCGCGCCAGATTGTGTTGCCAGAGATGTTGTACGAGCAAGTCCTAGAAGTAGACGAACGAATAACAGCAGATGGCACGGTTCTGCAAACCATTACTCCTGAAGCAGAAGCACAACTACTGCTCGGCCTACAAGCAGCCCATGAGCAGGGCATTCGGAGTTGTGCGATCGTGTTGATGCATGGTTATCGCTATCCTGACCACGAACAACAGGTAGCAGCATTAGCCAAACAGATTGGATTTACGCAAATCTCTGTCTCCCATATCGTCAGTCCTCTGATCAAATGGGTTAGTCGGGGTGATACAACCGTCGTTGATGCCTATCTGTCGCCCATTTTGCGCCGATACGTTGAACGCATTGAACGGGAACTGAGTCAGAGCGAAGACAGTACCACGTCATCAAAACAGCAACCACAGTTGTTGTTCATGCAATCAAATGGGGGTCTGACACCAGCTCGTTTTTTTCAGGGCAAAGATAGTATCCTTTCAGGACCCGCAGGGGGTATTGTCGGAGCTGTTCAAACCAGTCGCAAAGCTGGCTTCCCTAAAATCATCACCTTTGATATGGGGGGAACCTCCACCGACGTGGCTCACTTCAATGGCGAAGGAGAAGGAACTTACGAGCGGGTTTTGGAAACAGAGGTAGCAGGGGTGCGTCTGCGGGCGCCAATGATGGCGATTCATACTGTGGCTGCTGGCGGGGGATCTATTCTTAGTTTTGATGGGGCTCGGTATGGTGTGGGTCCAGAATCGGCAGGGGCCTATCCAGGGCCAGCCAGCTATCGTCATGGCGGTCCCCTAACCGTCACGGACTGCAATATCAGGGTAGGGAAGATTCAGCCCCAATTTTTCCCTCAGGTGTTTGGCCCCAATAGCGATCAACCCCTAGATCAGAAAGTTGTGCAGGATCAATTTATAGCCCTTGCCCAGCAAATTGCAGCAGCAACAGGTGATCAGCGGAGTCCAGAGCAGGTTGCCGAGGGGTTCCTGGCGATCGCTATCGACAACATGGCCAATGCTATCAAAAAAATCTCTGTGCAGCGGGGCTATGACGTCAGTGACTATGCTCTTTGTTGTTTTGGGGCCGCAGGGGGACAACATGCTTGTCGATTGGCAGAAGCTTTGGGCATGAAAACGATTGTGATTCATCCCTATGCTGGGGTGCTGTCGGCCTATGGCATGGGTCTAGCGGATCGACGGGTGCTCAAAGAGAAATCCCTGGAAGTAGAACTCAATGAAGCAAGCATAACCGCGTTAAGCCAACAGCTCCAAGCATTAGAAGAGGCTGCAAGTACAGAGCTTGAGCGCCAGGGAGCGAGCGATATTGACTCTATTGCAGTGTTGCGCCAACTCCATCTCCGTTACGAAGGGACAGACTCGGCGTTGCAAGTAGACTTTGGGTCATTGGCTCACATGCAGCAGCAGTTTGAGCAGCGTTATCGACAACGCTTTGGCATCACCCTATCTGGCAAAGGGCTGGTTGTGGCTACCCTTATGGCTGAAGCCATCGGCCAAACGACTGTCAAGGTCGAACCGTTCACTGGCCCTACCAATACTGCTAGCGAGATCGCTCACATCTCCTTGTTTTCGAAGAACCAGTGGCATGATACTCCCGTTTTTCAACGACAAGACCTAGCCAGTGGCACAGTCATTGTCGGTCCCGCCATTATTTTGGAACAGACAGGCACGAATGTGATTGAACCTGGATGGACAGCAACCGTTGGCGATACTGGAGATCTGGTCATTCAGTTCCAGGAATATCAACCCAACAAGAGAGAAGAAGCAACTTCAGACCGTTCCGCTGCCCCTGATCCCGTCCGGCTAGAGATTTTCAATAATCTATTTCAGGCGATCGCTGAGCAAATGGGGTTCACGCTGCAAAACACCAGTTCGTCCGTGAATATCAAGGAACGGCTAGATTTTTCCTGCGCCATTTTTGATGGTCAAGGCTATCTAGTTGCCAATGCCCCCCATATTCCAGTGCATCTGGGGTCTATGGGCGAGAGTGTCCAAGCTTTGATTGCAGATCAGGCAGAACCGTTTCAGCCGGGGGATGTATTTGTGTCTAATAATCCCTATAACGGGGGGACCCATTTACCCGATGTGACGACAATTACGCCTGTGTTTGTGCAAGGAAACCAGCCTCTCTTTTTTGTGGCCTCGCGGGGGCACCATGCCGATATGGGTGGCATTAGTCCGGGTTCTATGCCTCCTCACAGTAACCATTTAGAACAAGAAGGCATCTTACTGGATAACTTCAAGCTAGTGGATCGAGGAGAATTACAAGAGGATGGGTTGCGCGATCGCATCTCCGCATCCCTATACCCCGCTCGCAATCCTGATCAAAACCTGGCCGATCTACAAGCCCAAATTGCCGCTAATAACAAAGGGGTGCAAGAACTTCAGCGCATGGTCACCCAGTTTGGCCTCAATACCGTCCAAACTTACATGCAATATGTTCAAGACAACGCAGAAGCAGCCGTTCGCCGCGTCATTGCTCAGCTATGTGAGCAACGGTGTTCCCGAGGCGAAAACTGGGTCTCTACCTACCGCGTCCCTATGGACTGTGGAGCCACGATCCAAGTACAGGTGACTCTCAACCCGGAACACCAGAGCGCCACCCTCGACTTTACAGGCACCTCTCCCCAGCAGTCCAACAATTTCAATGCTCCTTTGGCGGTTTGTAAAGCAGCGGTCCTTTATGTGTTCCGGACCCTCGTCGATACTCCTATTCCTCTAAATGCAGGTTGTTTAAAACCGTTAGAAATAGTTGTCCCGGCTGGCTGTATGCTCAATCCCACGTATCCAGCAGCAGTTGTTGCAGGCAATGTGGAAACCTCTCAAACAGTGACGGATGCTCTCTATGGTGCTCTCAATGTGCTGGCAGCATCCCAAGGCACCATGAATAATTTCACTTTTGGGAACGAGCACTATCAGTACTACGAAACGATTTGTGGTGGATCTGGAGCGGGTCCCAGCTTTCATGGCGCCGATGCCGTCCAAACCCATATGACAAACTCTCGGCTTACCGATCCAGAAGTTCTAGAATTGCGGTTTCCAGTATTGGTGGAGGAATTCGCCATCCGTCCCAACAGTGGAGGGGCGGGCCAGTATCGTGGTGGCAATGGGGTGATCCGGCAGATTCGGTTTTTGGCAAAGATGACGGCTAATATTCTATCGGGACACCGCCAAACAGAACCTTTTGGGCTAGCAGGGGGCGAACCCGGCAAAACGGGCAGCACAGAAGTGATCCAGGCTGATGGTCGTAGTAGAGTTTTGGCAGCCACGGATGCAGTTGAGTTAGGAGTGGGGGACGCGATCGCAATTCACACTCCTGGTGGGGGCGGCTACGGTCCACCTGCGACTTAATAGTATGAAGCAGAAACAGGGTTCTGCTCACAACAGGAAGGCCCATCGCTCATCTTCCAGCAACTCACCTGCTGTATTAGTATTGTTTCCTTAGAGTTGAGAGGGGCCAAATCGGCCTTTAGTGAATATTCTGTCAAAATTCAGACAAGCCTGATACCTTGCGGTAAGTTTGATCATTGACAGGATCTGTGGAAGGACGACATTAATGACAACGATGGGCACCCCACCTCAAAAGTGGTGGCAAAAGGGTGTAATTTACCAGATTTATCCGCTGACCTTTGCCGATGGCAATGGTGATGGGGTAGGTGATCTGCGGGGTATTATTCAGCGATTAGATTACTTAAATGATGGCGACCCCAATAACACGGCTGACCTTGAGATTGATGCCATTTGGCTTTCCCCCGTCAACAAGTCGCCCATGGTGGATAACGGCTACGATATTAGCGATTATCGCGATATCTGCCCTACATTTGGTACCTTAGCTGATTTCAAAGAACTCCTAGAACAATGCCATCTGCGGGGGATACGGGTGATTATGGATATGGTGCTGAATCACACCTCCAATCAGCATCCGTGGTTTATTGAATCCTCTGCCAGTCGGGACAATCCCAAAAGCGATTGGTATCTCTGGCAAGATCCAGGTTACAAAGATGGGTTACCCAATAATTGGCTGTCCTACTTCGGTGGCACGGGATGGACCTTTAACGAGCAACGTCAGCAGTATTATTTCCATGTTTTCAACGAAAATCAGCCGGATTTAAATTGGCGCCATCCCGAAGTCAAGCAAGCTTTGTACGACATGATTCGATATTGGCTGGACATGGGTGTGGATGGCTTTCGGTTAGATGCGTCTAGTGTCTATAGCAAAGACCAATACTATCGAGATAACCCCGTTAAATTTGGGGCTACCGATAAAAATGCTTACCACAATCAGGAACACCTGTATGACAAAGATCTCCCCGATAATCATCTGATCATCCGCGAGATTCGCAGCCTAGTGGATGAGTACGAGGATCGCGTCTTAATTGGCGAAACCTTTATTGATAGTAGATTGTATGACTCCAATATGTTTTATGGGGTCAACAACGATGAGCTGCACTTACCTTTTGCCTTTGAGTTTCCGTTTAGCCCTTGGTATCCCGGTTATTTACAGCGCGAAATCGAAAAGAAAGAACGGATTACGCCAGCAGGTGCTTGGCCAACCTATTTTCTCGATAATCACGATATCCCTAGACACCTGTCTCGCTGGATTGAGTGTGCCCTCTGTACGAACCCAACCGAAATCGCCAAGGCAGCCGGAACATTATTGTTGACTCTGCGGGGGACACCTGTTCTCTACTATGGTCAAGAAATTGGCATGGAAGATAATCAAGATATTCCTCAAGAACAACAGCGAGATCAGGCCGTCGTCGCGACTCCTATGGGAGAACTTCCTCCCAATCGGGATGGATCTCGTACCCCCATGCAGTGGGATGCTTCAGCGAATGCGGGATTTAGCTTTGGCAAAGAGACCATGCCCTGGCTACCCGTCCATGCCCATTACAAGGATGTTAATGTCGAGACAGCCTTGCAAGACAAGGACTCGATTTTGAATTTTTATCGAAAAGTGCTGAGAGTGCGCCGTCAGAGTGAAGCCTTATGTCGAGGCGCTTGGCGAACTTTAATTCATTATCCCTACGAACATTTGGCCTACCTGCGGGAGACGGAAGCCGAACAGGTGTTGATTTTGATTAATTTTGCCTATGAGAAACCTTTAGAGTTAGACGTGCCCATCGCTCAAGACGGTTGGCAGGTTTTGGCCTCCAACTTATGGGAGTCTGACAAAATCATGACACTACCAGAGACATTACAGTCTTTTGAAATCGATATTCTCAAGCAGGTCTCATGATGGGTATTGCGCTGAGCAAAGGTGTTGAAAAGACTCGAAATTTTTCGATACTGGCAGTTCTACTTGCTGTTTATATTCACGCGTCACCTACCTTACCTGCGGAATATAGGTTGAAACTTAACATGAATGACGGTTCTACGAACTTTGCTCTATTAGAGATGAAACTCATCAAACTTTACGGCCTTTGAGGACGGCTTTTGAGTATCAAATCGATAGCTGCTAATTGAGCCTGAGTTGGTATCTAAAATACTAAATACGGTGATCTTGTTGCTAGTAATATATGGCTGCTGATGGCCTTGAGCATCTAAGAGTGGATTGATATTGGGCACGATGGGTTCTAGTCCATTAGGGTTACCCACAGATGCATAATGCTCCTTGAATCCAGAAGGGATGGGGCGATGTTCACCATTGGTGGCAGTAAAGGCACCGTAGGTATTACCTACATTGGAAGATTCCAGAAAATGCATTCCACTTGGACTCTGAAAACGGTTCCATAAATGAGAATGTCCATAAAAGACCAATTGCACCCCTGCTGATTCCAGCAATGGCATGACATCTCGCATTAAGTAATCTGCGGCCTGGGGATATTCGTAACGAACGGATTGGATTTGCCCCTCATCTGAAAAATCTATCTTGGGGACTGGATCGGTGTAGGCTGGCACGACATTATCCCCTAGGGAGTGGGGAGGATGATGAAACATGACGATTTTGTACTTGGCTTTTCGGAATTCCGATCCATTCAACTCGGATTGCAACCATTCATATTGGGGGCTGCCGACAGTAATCGGTTCAAAAATATGCTGTCCATATCCCCATTGCTTTGGATCTTGAAGAACTTCATCTCGCTCACGATATCGTCCCTTAGCACTGGCATCCATTCTAGGCGTTCTCCAAATCCTAGTGATGTAGAGCGAGATCAGACGAACATCCCCAAAGGTGACTGCGTAATATGTTTCTCCACCAGGACTGGCCGCAGGCAAGGTAAAGATCTCTTCATAAGTATCGGTGTTGAAAGAATGGTTTTTTAACCCAGTTGGATCAACTGTTGAGTTTTTGTGCGGGGTCTGCTTGGGGGTTACCTGAGCATAAAGATCTTTGGCAATACGTCGCGGGATAGCATCTCCATACTGATCGCTTAAGGGAGAATTTAAGGAAAAACGCCCCATTACCTCATGGTTGCCGATGGTGGGGAACAAAGGAGCACTTTGAATAATTGCCCCTCCTTTGTATCGAGTGTGGCCGCTCTCATTGTCTATCGTGAAATTTGCCCGACCTTGAAGGCTGGGGAAAAACGCATTCCCTCGATTGTCATCAAACCATTCTGACGCTCGATCTGGAATATTAACCAAATCCCCGGCAAAGAAAACAGCATCTACTTGTCCAACGGTTTCAGTTACTTTCTGCAAATTTGCAGGTGTCATCGGTTTTAACTGATGGTCGGAGGTGAGTAAGATTTTTAGAGAACTGTCTTTTGGAGGCAGGGGAGCAAGGGTAAAGCGATCGCTAAATACTTTGTCACCGTTCCTGCGAAGACTGGTAACCCGATAGGGAATGCGATTATTTGCAGATGGAGCTAAAGAAGACAACTTAGAAACGATAGCTTCATGTCGCCAAATATCTCGACTCTGGGGTTTTTGATAGACCTGCCCATTTTTCACCTGCTGATCAACTCTAGAATGCTGATCCTCACGCACCTTACTCAGTTTGGTGGTGGTGGCCATAACTGAACGCTCCAGATTTGCCCCAAACTGAACGAGATGTTGTGTACCAGCAAATTCAGTAAACCAAACTACTCGAATAGAGTCCTCGGTTGGCAGTTGCAGAAAAGGGTCGGTCAACAATTTAGGTGAAGACATGGCGATGAGATGCGTGGATGGCTGTAGACACAAGCATCCACACAGAGCAACAACTAGCTTGAGTTTTCGGCTTGGTAACATGCAATGAATCTTATCTTCATGTTCAATTCAGTATGCACCTGACTCGGCAAAACAAACCCGGCGCCAAAAACTAGAACCACTAAGCCGCACAATATACCGATGATTCTAAGAACGATTGATATGAGTGATTTATTGCGAATCTAAAGATGTTGAAAGTATAAGAGCTGTCTCAAGAGTTTTAGAGTTGACATGGGGAATTGCAAGGTTCTTGATCGCCAGACGAATTGCCTCAGCAACTTCCTTCGTTTTTGAAATCGAAGCGTTAGGGAGAAGAACTGCGAACTCTTCTCCTCCATACCGTGCGGCAAGACCGTTTTGCTCTTGGATACATTCCTTGATCGCATGGGCAACCTGGCCCAGACATTGATCGCCTTGGGGGTGACCATAAGTATCGTTATAAACTTTAAAATGATCGATGTCTGACAGAATTAAGGATAGCCTTGATTGTTGATATTCCTGATGTTGCCATTCGTCTTCAAGTCTTTTGATAAATGTTCGGCGATTCGCTAAGTGAGTCAAACTATCTATCGAAGCTAAATTAGCTAGCTTTCTATTGCTTTCTTCCAGTTTCTGATTGTTCTCTCTTAGTTTGCTATTGGCTTCTTCTAATTGCTGGTTTAGCTGGACTCTTTCCAATTGGAAGCGGACTCTTTGCCTGAGAACTGGCCAATGGATGGGTTTGGTAATGTAGTCCGATGCCCCCATGTCAAAGGCCAAGTCTACAAAGATCTGTTCTTCTAGGCCGGTGATGATTAATACGGGTGTGTAGTCACTTCCTGGTAATTTCATGATCTGCCGACAACATTCAAAACCACCTATCCCTGGCATTTTGGCATCAAGCAGAACAAGATTGGGTGGAGATGTTTTGAAAATAGCTAGACATTCTTCTGCATTTTTTGCTTCGACAACCTGGTAGCCTTCATTGGCTAAGAGATGGTGGGTTACCCGTCGAGTCACCGGATCATCTTCAACAATCATGATGACTGGAATGTCTTTTGATGCTTCACCAGGAAACGTTTTGACTTTGACTTCCAGCATGGCAAGTGGTCGCAATTGAGACTATTCACTTCTTGAAGTATTCCCGGAAAAACTGTCCATCGCATAGCAACAATGAGATTCTTGCGTTGTCATCCATACCTAACCCAAATCGCCTGCTCCTAGAACCCTATCAGTGAGATGCAAATGGGCTTGGTTCGAGAACAGAGGATTCTGGATTACACTTCTACAACTCAGGGGATAGCAACAGCAGTATGCAAACTCTTGGATCAGGGATAGAGCCTGAATGCCGATATCGTTGTAGGTCTTTGGAAGTAGACGAACTGCGATCGCAGGCATTGAAACCATACTGGGCAATCAATTTAGACTTGGATTTGCGCCCCCTAGTCTGCTGATGAGTGAGTATCAGATTCCAAATGTTTATGGGTGATATTTAAGTCTGGCAATCCTACTAAGCTTTCCAAGGGCCTGTCTTTGGTAGAGTCAGGCACAATAATGGTTAGTCCCTGGGGAATCGCCTTAACTGCAATGGGTGTCATGCCAGCAAGTTCGCCATCAATGACAACCTTTTGGGGTGGATCCGTCGTGATGGTGACTGATTTGGCCCGGAAATATCCCACATCATCTCGATCAACCGCTTGTTCGCCCAGCGCGGTTCGGAATAACTGGTAGGAGGCTGTGATCGCGCCACCAATTCCTTCGGGAGCCACAATGGTAATGTCTAAAAGACCATCATCACTAATAACTTGATCAGGGCCTTGGGCCAAAACTGACGTGGGCGGCGCGATGTTGGCCACAGTTACCGCAGCAGCAGAGACCTCGATGATCCGTTCATCGGTCTCCAGAGTTGTTCTGAACTTTTCAATGGTTCCCAGTTGCCGGATTCCAGAAATTACATAGGCTAGGGTACCAAAGCGGTCTTTAGTGTCTCGGTCAGCCTGTTCTACTGTTTCTGCCTCAAAGCCAACCCCAGCTAAAAGTAACATCGGTTGATCATTACAGGTAGCCGCGTCAATTGTGCGCAGGTGGTTTGCCAAGATCGTTCGACAAGCATCCTCAATATCATCGGGAATTCCCAACGCTGCTGCCAAGGCATTTGCAGTCCCTCGGGGAATAATGCCAAAGGGTATTCCTGTCCCTACTAGCGCGGAGGCTGCCAAGGAGAGGGTGCCATCTCCCCCAGAAGCAATCACTAAAGAAGCCCCTGCCTCTACGGCTGTGTGGGCCAACTGGTCTGCATCCGCTTCAGGGGTGGTCTGATAGATTTTCAAATCCAGGTCGCAGAAAAAGTTTTGAATCAATGCCAAGTCTTCCTCGGCATCGCCTTGACCTGCAATTGGATTGTAAATGAGATAGGCACTAGAAGTCATAAGACATCACCATAAACAAAAAAATGCATCAGCTCATCACTCAAAAATTTCAGTGGGTACCACGCGTACCTTGAGCTGAATTGGCTGTTTCAGTTGCTTTCTCAAAAAAGCTTTCACCAGTTTGATTTGCTGTCGCGAAATCGAATTGGCTTTCGCCTCTACTTCCAACTCTACATACAGCCCTTGCAGGGTTGGCTGAACATCGATTGATCTAATCTCGGTATCGGCAAAGGTAACTGTTTGGCGGCGCAGCAGAACATCGACTTGGCGTTGAACCCGCTCCTCTACAAGAATATTGCGCAGGGACCAACCTAGGGGTAAACCCAGCAAGAAAAGCATCAGCAAACCCGCAAGCAAGCCTTTTTTAGCTCGTTCGATCGAACCATATCGTTGCCAGAGAAAAACTAAAGCCCCACTAAAAATGATGCCAGTCAAGTTGGTTGCGAACAGGACGCTGGCACCCAAGGTGACATTTGGGTCCCACCAGGCAATACCAATGCCAATCACACTCAGAGGGGGGACCAGCGCCACCGAAATGGCCACCCCAGATAAAGCACTTTCAACTTGGCGCCGGGACGTCGCAAATGCCCCCGCGGCCCCAGCAGCGAGAGCAACCCCTAGGTCAATGAGTGTAGGTTTAATCCGGGCTGCAATTTCTGGATTACTGTTTGTCAAGCCAAACAGCAAGGTAATTAACATCGGGGCCAGAATGGCCAGTAGAATTCCTTTAAAGGTCGTCAGAGCAGACCGCTTTAGCAACCGTCGATTGCCCACAACAATAGCGTAGCCTATCCCTAAAATAGACCCCATCAAAGGTGCAATAATCATCGCACCAATAATCACCGCTGCGCTGCTAGCTAATAGTCCTAAAGTGGAAATAATACTTGATAACCCCAACATGGCATAGAAGCTAAGGGATGGCACAGAACTTTTCCACAGACTGCGATTGACCGCTGCGATCGGTCTAGGTTTTTCATCGGCCCAGCTCCAATCTCCGCTGTTTTGATGCCAAAAATCATAGATTTCTTTTTGGACCCAAAGGAACCCTTGGCGGCTCTTATAGAAATAAGTACGGAGTCTGGACGAGAACTTGGTCATAATTCATCCTAAACCACGGGGGGTCTGGGTTTGACAGGAATTCCTCAAAAACGGTGATCTCGCCGATGATCAGATTTTCGATTGTTTTTCTCTGGAAGGGATTGAGCTTAGGAATACGATGCTCATACAAAAATTGGGTCGAAAATGAGGACTAAGACTCTTTCCCAACAGTATGTTCACGAGGTTGGAGGTATTCTCTCTCCCGGCTCATCAGGATCGAGGGCAGTTGCATAGCGGGAAGGGCGAATTCTTGACCCATAACGATTGGCATACACTTTTGTCAATTCCGCTCCCATGAAAAAAATTTGGGCCGAATAATTGACCCACAACAGAATGACAGCAAGGGAGCCTGCTGCTCCATAGGTAGAACTAAAACTGTTTTTGCTTAGATACAGACTAATCAAGTATTTGCCTAACCCAAAGAGTAAAGAGGTAAGGGAAGCCCCAATCCAAACATCACTCCATTGAATATTGACGTCGGGCAAGATTTTATAAATTAGGGCAAATATCAAAGTGATAATGCTGAAGGAAAAAATGGCATCTAGGATCCGACCCAGATATATCCAGTTACTAAACCAAGATTGATCGCCAATAGCAGTCAATCCAGTGCTCAGGGTGAGGATCAAAATTAGAATTAGGCCTACCCCTAACACCATGAAGAAAGCCAAAATGCGATCGCTAATAAACCCTTGCCAACCTCGGTCTGCCTTCGGCTGAACTCGCCAGACCGTATTCAAGGCGTCTTTTAGGTTGGTAAATAGCCCCGTAGCCCCCACAAATAGCAATGCCAGACTTCCTAACGTTGCTCTGATCCCTGATCCAGGCAGTCGAGCCCCGTTGATCATCACTTTGACCACAGAGGCACCGTCGGGTCCCAGCCACTCTTGAAACTGGTCTAAGACTTCCCCCTGAACAGTGCGTTGGCCGAATGCTAGGCTGGCGATCGCAATCACAATGACCAAGACAGGTGCCAGAGAAAAAGCCGTGTAATATGCTAGCGCTGCGGCTAACCGAGATGCTTTATCTCGCTGCCATTCCAGCCAGGTAATCTTGAGTAATCGAAATATGCCATCAATGGACATGCTCTGTTTCCCTTACGTTCTAGGATGACCAACCCATTGACAGAATAGTAGACTCTCATCCTTAGAGTCAGCCTTTCATCTGGATAGAAAAACCTAGGTAGCGATGAACTACCTAGGTTTGAGAAATCCAAAAAAGCGCTTGACCCTTAGAGAGTGTAGGTTACTAGTCAAGAGCTTGCTTGATCTCATCCTTAATATTTTCAACAGTATGTTGGACCTGGGCTTCAGACTGCTTAGCCTGTCCTTCTTGACGGTCTTGAGGATTTCCAGTTAGTTCACCCATGGCCTCTTGGCCTTTACCTTCCAGGTTTTTAACAGTGGCATCAATTCTATCTTCAATACTCATTCTCAAGCTCCTTATACTCTCATTTGTAATGGGGATATTGATAATTTAACAGTCTACCCTCGAGCGGAGTCTCTATCTTGAGGTAGTTTCCGCAATATACCCAAAGAGAGATATCCTACAACACATAGTTCTTCGTGAACCCATCCCTGTTCCCAGATCCCAGAAACAACCGCAGATGTCCCCGTTGTCTCTACAATTTAGATGGCACACAAACTAGTGGAATGAGCAAGCAGTAGAAGTAGCTAGGAACGCTCTGATCCCAACTACTACCGGAGGTATCTTAGCAATGACATCAGACACACCTACACGGGGACAGCTAGAGCGCTCCCTCTCACAAAAAGTACAAGCCTTGTACAGGGAGCAATTAGGACAGCAACCTAGCAGAGTCAGCTGCCAGCTCTGCGGCGAGAAATTCATTATCATCCTGGAAGATTCTTTAACTCAGCCAGAGCAAATCTTAGCAAATGAAGGACAGGAAGATTTAGCTGAAGAAATACGGACAAACCTAGATGATTTCATGCAGCCGCAGCTCAAAAACTTGGTAGAAGAAGTTGCAGGGGTTCATGTGACGGCACTTCTCAGCGATGTGACTTTAGAGTCAGGCCTAACGGGCATCATTGCCGTATTGGAGACCCTACCTACTGTCCGATCTGCCCACACCGACTCTTAGTCGGGGGCGTCAACTGATCCTGATTCTGAGGGTCCATCGCTCAATCTGCTATCCATGATCTAGAAAACTGAGCTTATCTTCAATCACCCAGTACCGAAATTACGCGGGTTGGAGAACAAGAGATAAGGACAAGTGATGGCGAATCAAGGTTTGCAAATCATCAATTAGATAGGGTTTGCAAAGATAATCACTACAGCCTGCTTTTAGCAACTGATGCTTTTCTGTTGCACTCGCAAGACCAGTAACTGCGACAATAGGGACAGAGGGTGCTGGAGAAAATTGCCGTAAGTGCTTGAGTACCTCCAAACCACTAAAGCGAGGCATGACAATATCTAGAAGAATGAGATCGGGGGTAGCATCTTTGAAGATTTCTAGACCCGTTTGTCCTTCTTTGGCTAGCAATACATCACAACCTATACTTTTAACAAGATGATACAGCAGCAATAAATTATCTTGGTCATCTTCAATAACCAAAATCAAAGGTTTTCGTCGCATAGGGGAGTAGCCCCCAAACGTTGAGATAGGGTTTTGTGTAGAGAAAGAAGGCAAGGAATAAAAATCCATGTACTCCACTGGGCAACTACTGGGAATAACTGTCTCCATATCTAGGAGAGCGAAGCATCCCATAAGTGGCAAAATGGCACCTAGAGTGGATTGGTTCGTCTCAAGCTTTACTGGGTGAGTGCCTTTGTTCAAACAAACTCAGCTTAGGTGAATGAAGAAAGTACCAATCAAGCTAGCAAAGCAATAGCTTGATGCCTTAATCTTATGCGTTATTGCCTTCACTTGGTGCATTTCTTAGCAATAGTTCTCTAATATCCTCTAGTCTGCAACAGTGATCGGGACTGAGATGGAACCTGAATTTGAATAGTAGAAGTTAGAGTGGCAATCTTTTGAAAGTTCTTGTAGACAAGGATTTTAATAACGCAAGTCAAATAGGTTGCTAGAAAAATAGGCCATGAGTCTTTCTTGCAGAAAGACTCATGGCCCGTATGAACAAACTACATTTGCAGTTAGTCGAGTATTACTCTCGAATTTAGACTGCTAGGATACCTGCTCCGGCTGCAGCACCTGCAGAAATCAAAGCTGTGGCAAATAGCCACCAAGAGGCTAATGCTGCTGCTTTACAAGTCGCCTCATATTGTTTCTGAGCTTGTAGTTGCAGGTCGCTAATGCGGTTTTGCAACTGCTGCTCTAGACGTTGAGCTCGATTGAGCACACTATCGCGAGCAGCTTCAACCTGATCAATGACCCGATTGACATCCGTCTCGGCAATATCATCACGAGAACTGAGGACCGCCACTAGAGTGTTGCGATCAAATCGAGACAATCGCTCTTGCAAGGCACTAAAGCCTGCCTGCGGATCATCAAATAACTGGCGGACATCTCGCTTGACTCCCTCGTATTCGAGTTCAGGTCGATCCAAGGAGTTAAGATAATCACGGATCTTGGCCAAAATTTGGTCAATCGTAGCCGAAATTTTAAGCTGTATTTGCTGAATTTGACTCGCAATTTGGTCGCGAACCACTAACACTTGATCCACAGCCTCTTGTGCTTCTTGCTCTGACATATCATCTCTTTGGGCCAGAAGGGCCACTAAAGTAGAGCGATCAACTTGTGCCAACCGGTCGTTTAATCGCTCTGCCCCTAGGCGTGGATCATTCAAGAGCAATTTCAGGTCCCGCTGAATTCCTTTTGGATTCAACTCATCCTTGTCAGTGCTGTGTAAATAATCTTCTAATGCCGACTTAAAGCTTTGCGCTTGAGCTTGGGCCCTCTGAGCAAGGCGTTTGGGGGTACGCAGAACCTCTCGAGTGGTTTGCAAAATGTCTTCAATAATGCGATTGGCTTCTTGCTCAGAGAGATCGTCTCGCTGGCTCAGCAATTGAACTAGCGTATCTCGATCCATGCGAGCAAATCGATCTCGTAAGGCACTCAGCCCTGCGGATGGGTCGTTGAGTAAGGTTTCAATGTCTCGCTTGATACCATCTGGATTGAGTTCTGCCTTATCTGTACCGCGCAGATAACCTTCAATTGCATTGGTGGCCTGGTTAATTTTTTCTTGAGCTTTAGTCGTCATCTGATCAGGAGCACCGACAAGCTGATACCAGTTAGACTCAACGTCGTCGATAACTTGATCTGCTTCTTGTTCAGAGAAATCAGACCGTTGGCCGAGCAGTTTAATCAAGCTATCCCGATCAAATTTGGCGACTCGCTTACGCAGTCTCCGAATTCCAACATCAGGCTCGTCCATCAATTTATTCAAGTCACGTTTGATCCCATCGGGGTTCAACTCTGTCTTGTTAGTATTACGAAGGTAGTCTTCAAGCCCCTGAGACTGCTTGTCCACAGCAGATTGAGTTGCTTGGATATTGGTGTGAGTTTCCAATAAAACCTGGCGATGAATTTGTTCTAATCGACTCACCAACAGATCAATCTCTACTGTGGTTAAATCGTTACGAGTCGCCAGGGGTTGCATCAACAGATCACGATTCAATTGTGAAATTGCATCATACCGTTCGTTCTCATCAAACTGCTCATCTTCTAGGATGGCTGTAAACGCTCGATCGCCCATGTTTGAGAGTAATTCAGTTTTGGGGCTCAAGCTTAAAAACGTTTGAATCCGCTGATAAATATCGAGACGCACGAGTTCTTTGATTTTGATCGATAATTCTTGGATCACAGCCTGTCGGACTGCGTCGAGCTGAGTGGCAATCTTTCGAGCTTTAGCCTGGGTGACTAGTCCTCTAGACAGAAGCAACTCTCTAAATTGAGAGCGATTGAGCTGACGAATATGTTCACGCAGCATGGTTGGGTCAGCACTTGGGTCATAAAGAACCTCGCGGAACTCATGTTCTAAACGGGTGGGTTGCTTTTGCCAAACGTAGGTGTTCAAGAGATAGTTCTCCACATCTCGCTGAACCATTGTCCGCACTGGTTGGCTTTGCTGGGAGTAGGAAGTTCCCAAGAATTTGTCTGCTTTCTTCAGGACGCGGTCTTGGGCTGTCTGTAGTTGGTCAGTAATGCTTTCCGCATCCATATCTGAGATATCTGAGCGACCCATGACGACACTAGATAGCATTCCAAAGCTGCTGGCTGCGTCTCCTGAGTCTTGGGAATCTTGCGACTGACCGCCTTCTAACTGAGCGATGAGTCTATCGAGTCGAGGGCCAATTTCAGTCGCGATCATCTGGTCTGGTTGAGCAGTTTTGAGGTAGTCAACCAGTTCTTGCATGGGGTCATTTTGAGGTTGCCCCGATAATTGTCGCTGCCAAGTTTTGTAGAGGCGATTGGCAATTTGATCTGATTCTCGCCGGGACAAGTCGGTCCGCTCGCGAACTAAGTTAATGAATGTTTGCCTATCAATAGCGTTAAGAGCATCCTGACTAGACACTTGAGACAGATCAGAGGCTGCGATTACCTGCTCGAATTCTTGTTCAAGATCTTGCAAGTCAAGGCCAGGAGAACGAAGGGTTACCAGATAATCTTGGAGATTTTCTTGTAAGGTTTCGGTGTCGATAGAGTCTGTGAGTTCTCTACGAACTGCTGCTGCTGCAGCTTCGGCCGTGGCTACGACAGTATCGCTAGCACCCTTGGCAGCGATCGCAGAAGTAGCTGTTCCTAAAATTGATTGAAATCCTGTTGTGGCAGTCTTGACAACAGAGCCAATCAAGGAACCCACTGTTGTTGAGCTAAACCAGACCAATAGGGAAAAATAGGTTGCCCATATCACTAAACCAATGATTGCTCCTAGGAGAATATTATCCTGCAATAAGCTCAACTTAATCGCCAACAAACAGGCCCCAAATAAGGCAATCGTGACACTGATTAAGGTCCAAATCCCCATGGCAGCTGAGATCATACCAACACCCATGCCGCCACTATCATCTGACGAGCTAGAACTAGATCCACTAGACCCAGCCTGAAAACTAAGGTAAGAAATACCCGTCGCTACAGAAAGGTTCGTGAGTAGCATCTGAAAGCCAAAGGCAAGTAAGACACCTGAAATGATAGTGACAATAAATTGAGGACCTGAAAAGACAAAAGCAGCCTCTTCTGCCGCTTCAACTGCAGCTTCAGTTGATACTTGAGCAATAAGTGACAGGCTACTAGCTATCGCTAGGATTTCTCCGCTTGCCATAGAATTTTTCTCCACAAAACGAGGCGAACTGCTCCCAATGGTAGAGAGTCAAAACTATCCTCACATCTCACTAAAGACAGAGTGGATAAAAAATATGGGGTATTAATCTCTATCCAAAGTCGTACTAAAATCTTGTCCTCAAGATCACTGCTCCTCAAAACGATTCTCATCGGCCACAGATTGCTTGACAGGTCTTCGTCCTAATCCCGCTGCCAAACTTTAATCGCACTATTTTGGCTACTACTCACTAGAGATCGTCCATCGGCAGCAAAGGCCAGGGAATAGATATCTCCCTGATAACCTGTGAAGGTATGACGTAATGTCCCTGAGGATAGATTCCAAAGCTTCACAGTGCGGTCCTGACTCCCCGTCGCCAATGTGTCACCGTCCGGACTAAAGGACACAGCTGTCACCGGCAGAGTATGCTCTGTAAATGTTTGATTGAGCTTCCCAGATGGGACATCCCATACCTTTGCGGTTTTATCTTGGCTGGCACTGACTAACTGCTGGCTTTGAGGACTAAAGGCAATAGACACTACCCGTCCAGAGTGCCCTTGTAGGGTACGGAGCAGTTTGCCCGTTCTGAGTTCCCACAATTTCACTGTTTTATCTGCACTGGCGCTCGCAATCGTCTGGCCATTGGGGCTAATAGCAACGGATCGAACTTGGCCCTTGTGTCCTGTCAGAGTGCGAACGAGTTTCCCAGTTTTGATGTCCCATACTTTGAGAGTCTGATCTTCACTACCACTAACAAGCAGTCTTGCATCTGGGCTAATGGCAACGGACCACACCGTAGCTGGATGAGCACGAAAAGTTCTGAGTAGCTTCCCTGTAGGCATATCCCACAGTTTAAGGGTGTAGTCACCACTCGCACTCGCTAATATTTTGCCTTTGGGGCCTAAAGCAATCGTCCAAACCTTGTCTTTGTGATCTGAGAGGGTGCGAATCAGTTGCCCTTTTTTCAAGTTCCACAGCTTAATGTCACTTTGCTCCCCACTACCAATCAAAGTCTTACCGTTAGGACTAACAGCAACAGACCAAATCGTCTGCAGGGAAGCATTGGCTACCGTCTTTAGCTGCGCGTTTTTCCAATTGATACCAGCCTGGCACTGGGAGAAAAGTTGCTGGGCATGGGGGTATAAACGGGAGTCTTGAGAAATATTTTGGGTTTGGGAAATGCAGTTTTTATATCGTTTTTGTTGGGCAAGAGACTGCCAGAATTTCAACTGTTGAGTTTCTTGTTGTCGCTGTTGAGCCTCTTGGTGTTGGCGGAGAGTGATAGTCAAAATTAGGACTGCGATCGCACCTGCCCCTGCAAACCACCGAACATGCCTAGGAATAGATTGCAGTTGGCGCCAAGAAAAAGAAGAGAAGTTGATCCGGTTGCGATTGAGCTGCCAATAGCCACCCATGCGACTAGACAAATTCTGACTCATAGTGACTAGGCGATAGGCAGACGATTGCAGCGACTGCTGTCCACGCCCTAACACCTGTTGAAAGGGTTGAATGACCGCGTGATTCGACCATTTTGAATCCTGAACAGTCACTTTTGTGACTTCAGTAGCTTGTCTGGGCGATTGAATCACCTGGACCTGGCGAATGATTGCGGATTCGACCGGAATAGTATCAGCATCCGTCAATCCTAAAGTGGTTTGAAATTGTCTGAATTGATCCTGCAAATAATCACTCACCGGATACTCTTGACGCACTGCCTCTACAAAAGCGACAGCATATTCTTGCAACTTTGATTGATGCACTTGTCCCGGTTTGCATACCTCCGCTTCAATCACCTTGGCTACGTCAGCACTCAAATCAAGACTGGCGCGAAGATTATCTAAAATCACCCGATTAACAGCAGAGACCTCACCCTGGTCAGCATAGTATTCAAATTGCTTACGATAGACAAATTTGGGGTCATGCACCGGGGATGGCGCTAACGCCAAATGATGTATGACCTTAGCGTTATAGATCTGAGGATCAAGGGCAGGTATCTCTTGTTTTGCCTTGCGTTTGGCATAGGCATACCATTCTTCAATGGAGACTAACCCATCACAATTTTGATCGGCAGCTCCTGTTCTCAGACCCTCCACCAAATAGAAAGTATAAAGGGACAGATCTGATCCCTTATGCATAAAGGTCGGTTGCGACTGCGTCGCAGAAGCTAATATTGTGCGTCCCGCCCCCCCTAAATACTGGGGTAAATTCACACTACTAGTATGCTCAGCCAGAGCAGCAGACGATGATTGGCGATAACAGCAGTCCAAGAGTACAACCTGACATTCTGCTTTACAGTCGTTGAGAATATCTTGGAGTAAATCAGCAGATATTAAGGTTGATCTAACTACTTTATCCTGAGGATTAGTACGGCTCATACTAGTGGTCAACCCGAACCTACCCTGCTCATTCAAAACCACGCCATGCCCAGAGAAATAGACCAAAACCAGGTCATCGACGCCACGATCCTGACAAAAACTTTCTAAAGATTCAGCCAAGACTTGTGGATTGGGATTGAGTAACGTTTGTACCTCATCAAAAGCAGCGATTTTAGGGTTTCCCAGAACTTGTTTCATCACTGCAATATCCTGTTGAACCCCAGGTAAAGGCTCAAAACCCTGTTCGCAATGACTCACACCAATTAAAAACGCATTTTTGGTGATTGGCATCCGAGCCATCGAATCTAGCGTGACTCTCGGTGATTCGAATAAGCGTTCTAAGGAACTCAGCAAAGATTGATTATGAACGTCTGGTTGCAAAGAGGCCGTGCCTAGCTCTAACTCTGGGTCGAGAGAGTCATCTTGTTTATGATTAACCTGTTGATGATCGCTCTGAGCTTTTCCAGGAATAGCAACCGAAAAGTTGAGCAGTTTTTCTTGATTGAGCAGCAACCGACAACGAGCCCGAGTCCCCGAAGGAATCGTCACTCCTGGCAACATCGGCTGCCAGTTATCCATATTGTCCACAACAACTTTTTGGGCCTCAGGTGAAATACAGTGACGCTCGATCAGTGTCACAGGCCCCTGTTCTAAGCAGGCGTAAATATCATCCAGCAGAAGATTGTCAAGTCTGTTGACCAGATAGTAGGCCACGAAATAAGGGACATGGCTACGACCAAGATCATCATCTCCTTGGTTATACATCCATCCAAATAGAGTTTGTTCAGTAGAGATTTGAACAAGGTAAGCTGCTCTATATCCGGGCTGAGGTGGCGCATAGGAGTTCCAATACTTGTACACCACCTGGGTGAGGAAAACCTGTTTAACTTCTGCCGCGACACCAGGACTACTGAGGGTTTGAAAGCCCTGATCCAAAAAGCTCGTATAAACCAGTTGATCAAGATCTAACGTTAACATCAGCACAAATCCTCTCAAATTGGCTACGGATTAGGATTAGCCTCAGATAGAGCCTCATCAGCCATCGCCCTAATTGAGTCCTTCGTTTCATCGGTTATCGCCACTGCTTCAGCTTTCGAGAATAAGGCTTTTGCTGCTTTTCTATCTCCCTGTTCCAATCGCAAGATGGCCTTGCTAGTTAACGCCAGAATGTCCTTGGGATTGAGTTCAATGATTTTGTCGTAAGTACTTTCTTGTTTTTTCTGGTCCCCTATATTCATATAGAGGAAGGCTAATTCATTGAGGTAGAATGTGTTCTCAGGTTGCAGACTCACCAGCCTTTCCATTAAAGGCAATGCTTTGTCATAAGAAAGCAGGTCAACATACATTTTTGAAAGTTGAGATAATGCTTCAGGGTCATTGGGATCTTCTTCGAGAACTTGCTGATAATCCTGAATTCGATCAGCTACCGTAGGTTGAGTTTTGGGGATGCGTAGCACATTAAAGTGAAACAGCAAGGCAAAAATAATACCTAGAAGACCGACCATACTGATCAAGGTCCATCCCAGTAACGGGATAACGTTTCCTGAATTCGCTGAGCGACCTTTTGATCGAGATGGTTTGAGGGGACTAGCCGAATTATCTAGAAGACGGCCAAATCCACTCGCTAAAGACTGGGGTTGGCCTTTACGGTGTATTTTGCTAAGTTCCGTAGACAGCCACAGTAGCGGAGCAGAAGCGCCTTTGGCCTTCAATACCGACATTTTCCCATTTGTAACGATTGGGATAGTTGAATAAAATCTTTGATAGCCGATTTGATTGGCATCTAAACGAGCCATTAGAGGGCGAATATTTTCCTCTATTTTGAGAAGTTTTTGCGGATTTTTCGATAATAAATCGCATTTAGTCAGCACAATCGCAAATACATAAGTCATGCCGCTTTGTTTCGCTAGAGATGCAATGGTCTCAACTTGCTTAACAACACCTTGAAGGGTCTGGGCATAGGCGTGATTATTAAACAGGGTATAGGTATCAATAAATACGCAACAACCATGAGACTCCATCACCATTTTTTGAAATTCAGGGTTGTCGTTATTGCATATTTCCCCAGGGATATCCTGCCACCGGAATTGACATAGATCCTTTTCCCCAAAAAGGTTCTGAGTTTTAGTAATAAAATTGAAGTTCGTAATTTTCATAGTAGCTGGAGGGTATTGTCCGGTTTGGGCAATGTACTCCAGCAATGTATTCAGATTATGTTGAACTTGCGTATCCTGACACTCAAACCAAATGGGTGATTTTCGCAATCTGCTGTTTATTTGCTGCTCAGCATAACTGCCCACTAAGAAGACCGTCTTACCCACACCTCGGTGACCAATACTGAGTAAGTTAAAAGTTGGAATATTAGTTTTGGAAGGAGAAGTCATAAGTTAGTTCTAACGCAAAGGTGGGGCAACAATACAGATTCCAAAAACCAAGCCGTCCAAGTATATTCACTCTAATCTAAACAGACCAATATCTACTAGGGAAGTTTCTCAAGGATTGTTGCATCAGACTGATGTCCTGGCACTCAGTGTAGCTTGAGAGCTATATCAGATAAATTCATCTCACTCTAGACTGCTAAGCATACCTGCATACACAAGAGTTCTTGCAGAGAAAAATAGTGTATGGCTATCCACATCAACCACTGACTATGAAGAGTTATTAGTTAAAAAAATGGCACTGCTCCTTTAAGGAGTGATTACTAGGATATATTTTCAGTATCAGTTTCAAGCTAATGTCATGCATCTATTGTCACGGCGAGAACGTGGTCAAGAACGGGACCAAGACGCTAAAAACAGGTCAAGTAGTGCAGTACTATCTATGCAAGGGTTAACGAACGAGTCGCGATTGGGGCCGTCCTCACTAGGGCCACGGATACAAGCGCACATTGGAAGACCAGACTGGGCTCTACTCCAATCCAAATAGACTCACAAACATGATGCATAAGGGCAAATGAACATAGTAAATCGTTAGAGTAGTGAATGTAGAGGAAAGAACTCGTTCTCAACGTAGAACGGAAGAAGAAGACAAACTGCAACAACTTTGACTCAATTTTTCGGTGAGAGGATCGCAGTACCTCATAATAATCAAGGTCATGTCGCGAAGGGAGCTAAACAGGTGGGTATTGAAAATCCAAATGCGATCGAGCATCAAAATGTACCTCAAGCACATCAAGGGCTGCATGATTTTCTCTACAGTTCTGATGACGAGCATACGGTAGACCCTGCTACTGCACCAACCTCTGACAAAGCGATCAAAGCCCCGATCCCTGTCTCGGTTTGGCTGGAAGCAGCGGGAGATGCTAAGGTCGCGGGCGTCTATGCCGTGTTTGATCAAGCAGGCAATTCCCAGTATGTCAACTATTCTCGCAATGTCTCCCTGTCTTTGAAGAGTCACCTCACCCAGCAGGGTGAGGACATCTGTGCTCACGTGAAAGTCCAACCCTTCAAATTCCCCAAACGGGCTGAAATGGAGCAATTGCGTGATGAATGGATTGCAGAATTTCCCAGTCTCCCGCCCGGAAATTCTGGGAACGGTGATTGGACGGGTTCAGTCAAAGATGCAGCAATCCAGGCGATGTCGGCTGAAGAACGTCAAGCATACGAAGACAAGAAGGTGAAACTACAAAAGGCAATGGCCTTGGGAGTCACTCAAGCGGGGAATGTTCCACCTCAAAGTGAAACAGAACGTCGCCAAAATCTGGAATCAGCACTCACAGACGACAATTGGAGTGAAGTCGTTCAAGAACAGACCCAGGAAACACGGTCTGAGTAAACATCAAGATCTTGTCTTAGCAGTGGTGTTGCATCAACCGTCAGTTGATACTCTAGGTCTATCAACTGACCTCTAATTTTGGTTGAAATCTGAGTTACGATTTGGGAGGATCATTGGGATTCCATCGCCAAAACACTACAAAAGTTGCTTTACTAATAGACTTGGCTTTTACTAAGTTGATGAAATAGGTTTTCTCATCTACTTTTACTTCATAAACAGGGCCACCCCCGTATTCACCAACTTGTCGGGGTTCCCCAGCCGTTTTGAATGCAGGAACGCCTGGAAGAGAGGCTAATACGGCTTCTGGATCCATGAGACGATAATAGCGAGGACTGTTGATAATTCCGGCAGAAGCTTCCAAATTAGGATTCTTCAAGCTAAATGTTTTAACGCTTTCGGGCGTGAAGAATTTCTCAGGTTCGGGGAAATCGCGGGGGTCGGCAATCACTTCATCTTTTGACTCTACTTCGGTATTAATGAGCGTTTGATCAAGTTCTCCGAAAATGTCTTGTACCTCTTCGTTTTCAATCGGAACTTGATCGGGGTCCTGTTGATCAGAATTTTGGGAATCCGTGTCTGAGTTTTGGGCTGCCTCTGTAGCTGTTGAATTAGGGTCTTCTTTTTCTTGAGGATCTTCTGCTTTTAGCTCTGGTTTAGGTTTTTCTACATCTAGCGGAATGGGCTGAGGAGCGGAACGAGGAGGAGGTATGGGACGGGGATCGAGTAAGGTTTGAGGAACCTGAGGTTTAGGTGGAGGTTTTGGTTTGGGCCTGGGGGTGGGTTTAGACCTTGGAGTGGGTTTAGACCGTTTGAGAGAGACTGTCTTGGTGGCTGGAATGTCTTTCATTTGGGGTTCCTCTACTTTTGTTTCTGGTGGAATAGGAGTAGCCAACAGTACTCCATGCACCAGAATTGAGATGAGCAGTAGAGGGTGTTTTACCAGTCGCCAAAGCCAGAACGATCTCGGCAATGATGTTTCCTCCGACATTTCAGAAGTGGGTGGTGATGATTTCTGCTGAGGGGGGTTTATCTGAGTGGTCATAAAATCAATAGAACAATTCAGGACTGCGAAGGGCTACACTGCTAGCGGTTGATCCCAGCGAAATCTGGAGACATTACTCAGGGACTCATCCAATTTATGGATACCTAGAAAGAAGTTCCTGAGGAAGAACTCGTAACCTCCTCAGGAACAAACAGCAGAGTGTGAGAAAACCAAAAACAAAGCGTTAATTCGCTACCTCTAACTTGAGAATGTCTGATATTTTTACCCCAACCGTTTCACGACCAGCAAAAACACTCCCTGTTTTACCGTCTTGGAAGTTCTGAGTTGCGGCTGCATAGGCTTCTGCAGGCAATGGAATATAACCCACTTCAGTAGAATATTGGCCTGCATTCCTCAGGTAGTAATTGACGAACTGACGAACCTCGGGGCGATTAGCAGCTTCCTTGTTGACGTAAATGAAGATGGGGCGTGAGAGGGGGGTATAAGTTCCATTCTCAACGGCTGCTCTTGAGGGTAGGATGGGTCCTTTGCCGTCGTCAATCGCGACCGCTTTGAGACGATCCTTATTGGCTTCGTAGTAAGCATAACCAAAGTATGCGATCGCATTCTCATCCTTCGCCACCCCTTGCACCAAGATGTTGTCATCTTCGCTGGCAGTCATGTCGGTGCGGTGATTCTTATCAACAACCGCCTCACTGAAATAGTCAAATGTACCGGAGTCAGCCCCTGGAGCATAGAGTTCTAGCTTGGCATTAGGCCAGTTAGGGTTCACATCACTCCAGTTGGCAACAGTTGCTTGGGATTCGGCGGACCACATTTTCTGGAGTTCACTCACCGTCATACTTTCAACCGCAGTGTTTTGAGGGTTGACAACCACTGTTAGTGCATCATAGGCAACCGGAATCTCGATGTATTCAATCCCAGCACCCTTACACAGCGTCTGCTCTTCCTCTTTAATGGGACGAGAGGCATCGGAAATATCGGTTTCGCCTGCACAGAATTTCTTGAATCCGCCACCCGTTCCAGAAATACCAACAGTAACTTGAACCTTGCCATTTGTTTGTTTCTGGAACTCTTCAGAGACGGCCTCGCTAATAGGGAAAACAGTACTTGAACCGTCAATTTTGATCTGGCTAGTTTGGGCAACAACGGATGTCGCCGAAAAAGCGGCTGTGCTGACGGCGACCGCGAGCGAAAGAACTGTACCACTTAGGGTCGAACGTTTCAGCTGCATACCTTGCTCCATAATGAATGATAGGGGGTTGAGTTTTAGAGAATTTTCCAGTGAACATTGGCAGAATACCGAAGTAAGATTAAGCAGCGATAATGAAATACCTGTCCTAGGTTTATGGAAATATTATTTTCTGTTTAAGGTTGTTGCTCAGAGAATAAAGAGAGAACTTCTCCTACCGCTCATGCCTATTGGCAGCGTCGACTAGGCCTACCTTCTACAATTAAAGTTAACGATTCCAGCGAGGTCGACATGACCACTGTCCGCCAATTCTACGAACAGCATCCAGACCTGACGGTGCTTCCGCTTCAGAAGAACTGGCCCACCATGTACGACTTGCCCAGCGAAGACCCTAAGGAACCCGGTTTGCCCGACGAATTTCATGATTTGCAACCTCAGTTATTAAGTGCGACCCTCCGACTTGCTGATGTTGCCAAAGACCAAATCTTTACGGGCACCGATCTCAATCTTTACTACGACCGAGACAACTCCACCTGGTATAAACGCCCTGACTGGTTTATGGCCAAGGACGTACCTCGCCTCTACGCGGGCAAAGATCTGCGGTTGAGTTATGTGGTTTGGGATGAACAGGTCGCCCCTAGTGTCGTAGTAGAGTTAATTTCTCCTGGAACCTCAATGTCTGACTTGGGAGAAGTTCGGCGAGAACAAAATGGCACACCGACCAAGTGGCAAGTCTACGAATCGATCCTCAAGGTTCCCTATTATGTCGTGTTTGATCGCTACAAAGATCGACTGTGGGTCTTCCAGCTAGTAGAAGGCACGTATCAAGCTCAAGACGTCAGTGACTTTAGATATTGGCTATCTGATCTAGGGATCGGCATAGGCATTTGGCAAGGAGAGTTTCAGGGCATCACTCGACCTTGGCTGCGATGGTTTGACATTGAGGGAAATTGGATTCTTACAGAAACAGAGTACGAGTGTCAGAGAGCGGACACAGAGAAGCAGCAGCGCCTAGATTCTGAACAAAATGCTGCCATAGCGCTTCAGAAGGCTGAGACTGAGCGTCAGAGAGCTGAGACTGAGCACCAGAGAGCTGAGACTGAACGCCAGAGGGCGGAACAGCTTGCTGAGCGTCTTAGACAATTAGGGCTAGATCCAAATGAGTAGCTCTAAAATTGCAATGTTGAATAGGGTAGAGGAATGAAGTCTGAGTTTATTGATCTCGTAACAGCAGCGAGACGCGATCGCCTCCCATTTTCCCTATTTGGTTGAGAAGCGTAGAAATTTTAGCGTAGGGTAACTTCCGATCCGCACTCAGGATGATTTTGCCTTCGGGATTTGTGTCCAAATAGGTTTGAATCCGGTTTGCAAGTTTCTCAACATTCGCGGGTTGATTATCGAGGATGATCTCTGCTTCTAAGGTTAGCCCTACTACCAGGGGATCAATCGCTTGAGGCTGTTTATCTTCACCTGTTGATGCAGGGGTAGACGATGCATTGGTAGAAGAGGCAGGTAGCTTCACCTGCAAAACCTGTTGCCCCGTCAAGGTCATCGAAATGATAATGAAGAACGTGAGCACTGACATCAGCACATCCATTAACGGTACCAGATTCACCTCGGGGATTTGGGAACCGTGCTGATGATTACGGAAACGCATGGCTTTACTCAACGATTAAGGACACGCGATCGCCTCCTACAGCCCGCATTTGTTCAAGTTTTTGAATCATGGTTTCGTAGGATAGCTTCGGACTGGGCTTTAGATACACATTGCCTTGGGGATTGTCTTGCAAATACTGGCGAATTTGCGTTTGTAACACTTCAGAGGCCATCGGTTCTTGGTCTTGAGACGCTTGACCTTGGGCGTCCAAATCAACAACAAACTGGTTTTTAAGATCAGATAACTCAATTTCCTGCTGATTTCCGGCCTTTTGGGGAAGTTGGATCTCCAGACTTTTCTGTTGACTTAAGGTCATGGTAATCATCACAAAAAAAGCCAAAATCCCCATCATCACGTTAAGCATGGGAATGAGGTTGATTGCGGGAATAGCAGACTGCTGACGGGCAAATCTCATAGTTGACAATCCAATATAGGGTGTTGGCTGAGCCTAGACCGTTTCTACAGTAATCGATGCAGGTTGTTCAGCAGGATTCCCTTTAGGTAAATAGGTTTGACGGCTCATTTGATGGGGCTCATGCCAAACCTGTCGATAGATCAGTTCCAACTCACTACCTACTTCTGAGAAGGTGTCTACCTGACGAGATTGCAGCGTCACAAAGATTCGCAAGACAATTAAGGCCATAATTGCGACCACCATACCTGCCGCTGTGGTTACTAAGGCTTCGCCGATCCCAGCCGCCGCTTGAGTTGCTTGTTCACTGGTACCACCGCCACCGATATTGAGACTGTTAAAGGTATTAATCAATCCGGTTACTGTGCCGAGAAGGCCCATCAGGGGGGCAACGGCAACAATCGTTTCTAAAAGCTTATCCCCTGTGCGCATTTTGACAAATTCCTTGTCTCCCGCTGCCTCTAGCGCTAGGCGAAACGTTTCTGGAGAGGGCTGCTGTAAACGTAAGGGGGCTAATAAAAAACGGCCAATGGGTAGGAATCGGGCATGTTTAGCGATCGCAGCAGCTTCGTCTAAGCTATAACGAGCCGCAGCTAAAACATCTTGAACAAGACGATGCTCTTGGCTCAGTAGCCGTATCCAAAAAATAGTTCGTTCAAAGGCACAAGCTAAGGTCAATACAGACAGTCCCATAATGGGAATCATGACTGGACCACCCTTGGCCAGAAAGGTATAAATCGTGGACACGGTGTCTCCAAAGCTAGCCAAATATCTAGAGCCTCTTATAGTGAAGGCTCACGAGGTTAGGATAACTGAAACCCAGTTAGTGAAGGGTTAAGAGAACCACAGAATTTGATTAAGTGGGTATTAAGTCCTCTAACCAAAACGACCAGATACATAATCGCGAGTATAGTCTTGCTTAGGATTCGTAAAGATATCGACGGTATCGTTGTACTCCACTAGATATCCGAGCTTTCCGCCTTTTTCCGTGGCTTCTGCATTGAAAAACGCAGTTTTGTCAGATACGCGAGAGGCTTGTTGCATATTGTGGGTGACAATCACAATAGTGTACTGCTCTTTCAACTCTTGCATCAGTTCTTCAATTCGCAGCGTAGAAATGGGATCAAGGGCAGAGCAGGGTTCGTCCATGAGAATGACTTCAGGTTGAATTGCGATCGCCCGCGCAATACACAACCGCTGCTGTTGTCCACCAGACAGCGACAAACCACTATCCTTAAGCTTATCCTTGACCTCATCCCAAATCGCAGCTCTACGTAGCGAGGTTTCTACAAGCTCATCCGTATTGCCCTGGTAGCCGTTAATACGAGCCCCAAAAGCAATATTTTCATAAATGGATTTAGGGAAGGGATTGGGCTTTTGAAACACCATGCCAATCCGTCGTCTGACTTCAACAGGATCAACTTTCTTGCTATAGAGGTTAACGCCTCGAAAAAAGACATTACCTTTAACTTTAGCACTGGGAATTAAATCATTGGTCCGATTGAAACACCGCAAAACCGTACTTTTTCCGCACCCAGAGGGACCAATAAACGCCGTGATCTGATGACCCGGAATATCCAAAAAGACCTCACGGACTGCGGGTGTCGAACCATAGTAAACGGAAACGCCTTCCATTTTTAACGTTGGCTCATCAGTACGAGGCATGGAGTCAGAGGTCATAGTGGGGTTAGCAGTATTTATCATTTGCAAGCATCCACAAGCTTATCAGTGAGCAATTAGTCAGCGAGATAACTAGAGTTATTTTGTAACTCTAGACAACAGAGTTTATACCAGGGTTAAGACAAGCCAATGCGGATCAACAATGAAAGTCGACCATAAGCAATTGAGCATCATAGCTTTTGGTTCTGAAATTTGTTGCGTAGCACAATGGCTGTCGCGTTCATGAGTATCAACACAAATAACAAAACAATAATGCCACCTGCAGCGATGGGTTCAAACTCTTTTTGTGCGCGGGCAACCCAAGCATAAATTTGAATCGGCAGAGCCGTGAAGTCTGACTGTAACCCCTTTAACGATAGTTCTGGCGTGAAGGCAATATAGCCTGCTGCACCGACCACCAGAATGGGAGCCGTTTCACCAATGGCTCTAGATAAAGCCAAAATAGTCCCTGTTAAGATTCCAGGCAGCGACTGCGCAAAAACTAGATCCCGAATAACTTGCCACCGCGTCGCTCCCAGAGCAAAGCCGCCTTGCCGCAGGCTGTCAGGCACTGCTCGCAACGCTTCACGTGTACTCACAATGATAATAGGCAAGATCAACAAAGCCAACGTCAACCCCCCGGACAAAACACTGTTGCCACCGGTAATGGGGCGCATAATATCCACAAAAACGGTGAGTCCCAAAAGGCCATAAACAATGGAGGGGACCGCAGCTAAGTTGCCCACATTGATTTCAATTAATCGAGTAAACCAATTATCGGGCGCAAACTCTTCTAAAAAGATGCCTGAACCCACTCCAATTGGAAACGCTACAACCGCAGTAATAGCTAGCAACCAGATAGTGCCTATCAAGGCAGGCCATATCCCTGCTCTGGCAGCCCGTCGAGAAGGTGGGCTGGTGACAAAATCCCAACTGAGGCTACTTGCACCATCGCTAATCACATCAAACAAGAGGGTCACTAAGACCACTAGGCTAAGAATCGTCGCAAACCAGGTTAAAAGTTCAAACACCCGATCGAGGCGATATCGACTCCTGAGAGCAGGTTTAAATTGTGAGTTGGCATTATCCTGTAAGTCCGATAAATCTCGAGGATTAGATAAAGTCATTCGTATTTTTCCTGGTAACGGCGAACAAACCAGAAGCTAAAAATATTCAGCGCAAAGGTGATCAAAAACAAGGTCATCCCAACCGCGAACAAAGTCTTGTAACCAATCGTGCCGACGGGATTGTCCCCGAAGGTAGCTTGGACGATAAAAGACGTCATCGTCTGCACCGAGACACGGGGGTCCAGAGTCAACACTGGCGAAGCCCCTGCCGCAACTGTCACAATCATGGTTTCTCCCACCGCCCGCGAGATTGCTAACACACAGGATGCCACAATCCCCGATAGAGCAGCTGGCAAGACCACTCCCGTCACAGTTTCTCGTTTCGTTGTACCCAACGCATAGGATCCTTGCCTCAAACTCTGGGGGACAGCATAGATTGCATCCTCACTTAACGAAGCCACTAGCGGCATAATCGCAAATCCCATCACCAAACCAGCACTGAGGGAGTTAAAGATTTTGAGACCTGGAACAATAGCCTGCAACATCGGTGTCACAAACAGCAGGGCAAAATATCCATAGACAACAGTAGGGATCCCTGCCAGGATCTCCAGCGCCGGTTTTAGCCATTGCCGAACTTTGGGCGACGCATATTCACTCAAGCAAATGGCTGCCAAGAGTCCAATCGGTAGGGCCACAAGCAGGGCAATGACAGACGTGAGAAAAGTGGCACTAATTAATACGAAAATGCCAAACTGGTCGCTAAACAAAGGTGTCCATTGAGTATCCGTGAGAAACCGAATCAGGGGGATCTCTTGGAAAAATTCAAAGGTTTCAAAAATCAAGGTGCCGACAATACCAATGGTAGTGGCAACAGAAATCAGCGCAAAGCTGGCAAATAGATATTTTACAAATCGTTCAGACCAAATACTAACGCCCCGCTTTGGCTTCCACATCTGAGAATCATGGGGTGGGGGCAAGGAGGTGGAACTAGAATGCATGATCAATCCAATAGAGATAGCAAGATGTTTGATTGAAACCGGGGAGCTGGACAGCCGCCGCTCCCCTCAGATCCCCGATTAACTCGTTCGCTTAGAGCACGTCTGCTAGCTTGACGCCAACAGTCTTGCCTTCAGAAAACATTGTTCCAGTCTTGGCTTCTTCTAAACGAGCTTGGGCTTTGGTATAGATATCTTCTGGCATCGGAAAATAGCCGACATCACCTACCAATTCTTTGTTTGCAGGATCTAGATAGTATTCGGTAAATGCCTTTACATGGGGTTGCTCAAGGGCTGACTTGCTGACATAAATGAACAGAGGTCGAGCTAAGGGTGAATAAGTACCATCTAGGACAGTTTCGTCATTAGGGGCAACACAGCCACTGCCATCATCGATCTCAACTGCTTTAAGCTTGTCTTTATTTTCTTCGAAGTAAGCATAGCCAAAGTAACCCATGGCATTTTTGTCGCCTGTCACTCCTCGAACGATCGTATTATCGTCTTCACTCGTGGCAAAATCACCCCGACTTTCTTCATCCGTAATGGCTTCGTTGAAGTAGTCAAAGGTTCCAGAATCTGTTCCAGGACCATACAAAGTCAGCGGCGCATCTGGATAAGCAGGATTGACTTGGTTCCATTTGCTAATCTTGCCTTGAGCGCCTTTTTCCCAGATTGTTTTCAGCTCCTCTACTTTCATGCACTCAGCCCAATCATTTTCTTGATTAACAACAACGGATAGAGCGTCATAAGCAACGGGAACTTCAACAAAATCGACGTTATTCTCGGCACAGAGATCGATTTCTTTCTGCTTAATAGGACGAGAAGCATCAGAGATCTCGGTCTGGCCCGCACAGAATTTTTTAAATCCGCCGCCAGTGCCCGATTTACCAACGGTGATTTTAACCCCGCTATTTTCAGCTTGGAACTCTTCGGCCATCGCTTCAGAGATCAGAAGCACTGTACTGGAACCATCAATCGTGATCTTGCCTGATAAATCAGCAGCTTGGTCACTAGAGCCAGGGGAACTGTCAGTAGTGGAGTCCCCCCCAGAACAAGCAGATACACTAGCGATCAGAATAGCTAGGGAAAAATAGCGAAATAAATTCATCGGTTTATGCTTCAGAAACATGAGTAATTAATCTCCCTAACCACACTTTCAGAATAGGTATAAATATTCTACAATTCGTTGGAGAATATCCGGTCAAGGTAAAGGCAGGGTTAAATTAATAGCAAGAAAAAACTGTGTTAGCCAGGTTGTGGATTAGTAAATTTCGAGTAATTAGTACATTAGAAGCGCAATTTTTATAGTTACTAATTAAAATTGAGTCAACAATGCAAATGCTTGGTTAGAATAGGATATATGGTTGCCCATAATTCAGGTTCAAGTGACTCCCCCCTCCCTTCCAGAAGAACACCATAACAATAAATACCGCTACTTATACCCTCGGAGGCGATATCGAGGTGAATTTACGCCTGCCAATCTAGCCTTCAATGCAAATCTCCAAGAATTTGCTCATAAAATTAATTATATATGTGCCCTAGAAACGTCTGGAAAAATTTCTACTGTGCAAGCTTATAAAGACATCAAGAGTCTCTGGAAGCAGCTCAAAAGAAGCAAACAAAACTTGAATATTGGTCGCGACCAAAACACTTAAATTCTTTCCTAGATATAGCACTATAAAAATAAAAATGACAACCTACCCAGAGACATTCAGGCCAATAGAAGTTGTTTAAAGTTAGGTTCACTTAAGTAAGCAGAATTAATGAGCTTTTCTCGGATTTGGCCGTTTTTTGAATGAGGAAGGTGTCGTCTCGCAAATGCTTTGTCTTTGCTGACCTAGGCTCATCCTAGCCTCAAATAGGTTACTTTTCTTGATGCAGCATACAATGATTTTCGATGCACTTAGTGCATAATAGATTACTAGTCAGAGCTATGGCTAAACAAGTAAGATTAACGTAAGGTTAAGTTTACTATTTTCATCAAGGCTAGCAATGGTTAGCAAGTCTATTTGTCTTCTTGACGGAATACCAGTAGTCAAGCAGATCGAGACTATATATATAGCGCTTGAGATTTTTAGCTTGATCATGTTGCTTAGATCTAATGGCCATTAAAGAGCAGACTAGTAGGGCATAGCGTCAGGATCTCCACTACCTCAACCTTGGCAATATTGAGCTGATTGATGCCAAGCACAACTAAAGATAGGTGGGGAATATTGACCAAAATATCCCTATACCGGGTCTATGGAGTTGGATGAGTACTCAAATCGTGATTTTCTAGACCTGTATTTTTCTATGTTGGGCTTATGTCGAAGATGAAAACTCAGTCCCCTACCTCTACCAAGACTAAGCAAAAAAAACTCGATGCTCAATTTTCTTTAGGCAAGGTTGCGTACCAAGCTGTTCGACAGCATTTCAAGAAAGCAACCAAGTATGAGAAGGGCGTGTTAGCCGATCAAGATCCAGAGAATTTGCATCAGATGCGGGTAGGAATGCGGCGTCTGAGAACAGCCATTGACGTATTTGAACCCGCGGTTGATCTGCCAGTGGCTGCCCAGCGACCCCAAATCACTAAAATTGCAAAGCAATTGGGCAAAGTTCGTGACCTAGATGTTTTGCAAGTCTGGTTTCAGCATTATTTGTCCATTGCCAACCCAGGGATTGAGGAATCAGAACAGATCCAGCACATCCAGGTTCGTCTCCAAAAACGCCGTCAAAAAAAGTTTGCCCAACTCCCTAAACTCTTCAAAAGCAAAAGCTATTGTCAGTTTGTCTCTGCTTACAAAGACTGGCTAGACCAACCTCAATTTAATACCGTGGCAGCAATGCCTATATTGGATGTCGTTCCTGACTTGTTATTACCACTTCTGAGCCAACTGTTTCTACATCCAGGATGGCTAGTAGCCACTGAAATAATTGAAGGGCAGATCTATCCGGTAGTGGGGGTGACGATGGAATCCTTGGAGCTGATTTTTGCAACGCAGGGGGCTGATCTTCATGATTTGCGCAAGCAGATGAAGCGAGTTCGCTATCAGACAGAATTTTTTATCCCATTTTTTGGCAAATCTTATCAAACCCAAACCCAGGGCTTTCGATCGCTGCAGGAATTGTTGGGATTATTCCAAGATCAGGCGGTGTTGAATGAGTTCCTGATCTCTGAGCTGGGAGCCGCTTGGCTCCAAAAACTCCCTTCCCTAGCACAGTTGCTCCAAGAAGAACGATTCCGCAATTGGCAGCAGTGGCAAACTCTGCAACGGCAGTATTTAGATCCCAAATTTCGCCGAACCCTCAGCCGCCGTGTCATGTCGCCTACGATTGCACTCAACTCAGCCAAGATTGAGACTAGAAAAGGGTAACAATATCCTTAGCAAGCTGGACTGTCAGGATGCAATTTATCCCAATCCCAGGCATGGGGATTAGTCGTGATGTATTGGCGGAAGGTATGAAACGCAAACCGATGGGGAATAACATGCTGGTCGACGTCTTGTTGCCACAGGGGTTGGTGGGGCCGTTTTCTAAGATGGTTAATGCGTTGACTAGCCTTTCCTTGAAAGATGTTTATCCAGCTCAGTAGGGAGTGCGATCGCACATTCTTTTGATCCAACGACGACGGTTGTTCCCGCAGCTCTTCCACTTTTTGGTCTGCAGCACCAATGATGCCGTGAATATGATTCGGCATGATCACCCAATGTAGCAAATTAATTTCTGAGACATTATCAAAAGACTTTTGCCATTCTTCAGCAACCAACAAACCTAGATCATTGAGTTGCATTTCACCATTAACAACCTCACCAAATAGACATTGTCTATCATGCGTACACAGCGTGATGAAGTAAGTCTCTGTCTGAGGATAGTCAGACTGGAGGGTTGATGTAGATGGGCGAGAGAGGGATAGAGTATTAGACACGGAAAGAGATCTAGGGGGGTGAAGGTGGTCACAGACAGGACAAGCATTATCTTTAGGATGCCCACAAGCAAGTGCAAGTCCAAAGAATACAAAGATAATTAATGCTTATTGTCAGCATCAATGAATATTTATCAAATTTATATTTTTAGTATGACTAAGTTTTATAATTAATGTCGTTTCTTTCGATACAAAAATCTGCTAATAGTTATCCTGAATAATTATGTGTACTAACGCACATTTATCTTTCTGATTGTCATCAGTAAATGTGCGTAAATAGCATCACTTCACTGCGAAGGGTGCCGTACCAAGAATCGTTCAAGCTAATTTGCAAATTCTTGACGATCACGCTGGTTTAAGGGAGGTGGACCGCCTGTTACGAGTCCCCCTTCTCGCAACTCCTGGATGAAATTGTGCATTGCTAATCGTTCGCACATAATTCCCGGCTAGTTAAGCTCGTCTTAGCTATTACATCAGCTCATTCGTTGGGGATTGAAATACTTTGTCACAGCCGATAGCAACTACCTGATTCTGCATCACTTTACGATTGGCACCGAGAGTCTCAACTTTATTGCCGACAACGCAGGGGTTAAAATTACATCAACTCAACTCCTAAGACCGACCTGCCTTGAGGCTTCAAAAGACGCTACGCTATTCCCTTAATTCTTTGGCACACGAGATTTCAGCTAATATTAGACGAAATGGATGCTGAAATTTTGCATGTCTATTTGCGCCAGCAAAAGCAATTGCAAGTTACCCTAACGGCATGATGTTCAATTTTCTACCCCCCCCTAAAAACCATTGCAGTGCTTTTGAGCAGAATCGATGGTAGGAATTCTCAACGGCCGTTATCAAATCTATCAGGCCTTGAACGAAGGCGGTTTCGGCAAAACTTTCTTGGCAGAAGACGTGCAAATGCCATCACGACGCTTCTGTGTGATCAAGCAACTCAAACCTGTTCAAAACAATGAACGAATCCAGAAAATTGTACTGGATCGATTTCAACGAGAAGCCGTCATCCTAGAGCGTATCGGTCAGGGCCATCCGCAAATTCCCGATTTGTTTGCCTACTTCGAAGAAGCAGGAGAGTTTTACCTAGTTCAAGAGTGGATCGAAGGGCAAACCCTAGAAGAAATTGTCAAAACCCGTGGCCCCCTTCACGAAGCAGACGTGATTAAGCTGCTGTATCAAATTTTGGATGTTCTTGACTATATTCATAGCCACAACATCATCCACCGAGACATTAAACCTGACAATATTATCGTTAGAGACAAAGACCATCAGCCATGTCTGATTGACTTTGGTGCGGTTAAGGAAGTGATGGCCACTCAAGTTAATGCTCAAGGGCAACCTAGCCGTTCGATTGTGATTGGCACCCTAGGCTTCATGCCGAGAGAACAAGCTGCAGGCCGACCTACCTTTGCCAGTGATTTGTATAGTTTGGGGCTAACCGCCATCTATCTACTCACAGGGCAGTTTCCCGAAAATTTTGAGGTGGACAGTGCCTCAGGGCGGCTGCAATGGCGGCAGACTTGCTCTACCCTCAACCCTCAATTTGCCAATCTCTTGGATCAGGTGATCAAACCTCATTCCAAACATCGGTTTGTCACCGTTGCCGCCATGCGAACGGCGTTACAGTCAGTTGCGAACCCCCATACGTCAACAGTGTTGTCAAAACCTCCTAAGAAAGACAATTTGATGGCTAAAGTTGGCCTCTCTAATGACCGCAGTTTTCGCCCTTCTCAAGGCCAACTACGGTGGGTGGCTTTAGCGGCAGGTGGGGCTGCGATCGCAACCGCAGGGCTCTTTTTCCTCCTCCGTCCCCAACTCCATTATTTTTGGGGTGAACAGGCGGCGGGCCAAGGGAATTGGCCTGAGGCCATTGACCAGTTCGAGCAGGCCCTTGAACTCAAAGCTGATTACCCCGATGCCTCGCTGAAATTGGGTGAATCCTATGGTGAAATTGGCAAATATTCCGAGGCGATCTCTCAGTTTGATGCTCTGATTGACCAGAGATCCGAAACGGTCGCTGCCTACCGCGAACGAGGAGACGTTCGCTTTGACATTGGGGAGTATCAAGCGGCGATCGCAGACTACGATCAAGCCATAGACATTGATCCTAAAAACGCAGAAGCTTACAACGCTCGCGGCGATGCCAAGACAGAAATTGGACAATACGAGGATGCGATCGCAGATTATCGCCAAGCCATTCGTCTACGGCCTAACTATGCTCGCGCCTATACCAATCTTTCCAGCATCTTTTTTGTCCAAGGGGATCCTAAAACTGCCATTCAACACCTAGATCAAGCCATTGAAGCTGATCCAAACATATTATCTGCCTATGTTGATCGCGGGAGTCGCTACTCAGAGCTAGGAGACAAAGAAAAGGCAGAACAAAACTGGAACAAATCCCTAGAAATTCCGGTGGTTACAGTCAGAGATTATACCAGCCGGGGTTATGCTAAATCACGCTTGAACCTCAAAAATGGGGCGATTGCAGACTACAATCAGGCCCTGATCATCAATCCCATGAGCGCTCGCGCCTATATCAGTCTAGGGGCGATCTACTACGAACAGGGAAATAAAGAAAAAGCGATTAAATCGCTAGATCAAGCCTTAGCCATTAACAAAAATTCCACTACCGCTTTGGTGCTAAGAGGAGAAGTACAGGCTTATCAAGCCAATCAGCCCGATCTGAAAAAGGCTCTAGAAGATTATGATCGCGCCCTAGCCGTTAATCCCAATGATCCGTTTATCCTGAATAATCGCTGTGCCACCTTGTTTGCTCTCAATAATCTTGAGAAAGCTCTGACAGACTGCAATCAAGGATTAGAAATCAATTCCAATAGTGCATCCTTATACGTTGAGCGGGGCAATATCCGGTTACAGTCTAAAGATTCCAACGGTGCCATTCAAGACTATAGTCGGGCGATTAAAATCAATGCGGATCGCAACAACGAGCTGCGCAGTCAAGCCGCCTTTTCTAACCGTGCCAGTGCCAGAATGCAACTCCAAGATCTTGAAGGTGCGATCAGCGATCTCAATCAAGCCTTGCGCCTTAAACCCGATGCCGCCGAAGACTACTATAAACGCGGGGTGATCTACGGCACCCAAGGTAAACGTGAGGATGCCATTACTGATTTAAAGAAGGCTGCGGATCTCTATGCCCAGCAAGGCCGTACCGACAGTTACAACAACGTTCTCAGAGTCCTCAAATCCTTGGGAGAAGGGTAATATGCGGGTAATTGGCTTAATGAGTGGCACATCAGTAGATGGCATTGACGCGGCCCTGGTGGATATTTCAGGGCGAGAACTGGATTTACAGGTGGAACTCATTGCCGCCCAGACCTATCCCTATCCAGAGGTATTGAGACAGGAGATTCTGGCAGTCTGTGCCGGGCAAGCACTGAGCATAGAAGCATTGGCAGTACTGGATGATGCGATCGCAACTCAATTTGCCCAAGCTGCCCAGGCTATCCAAACAGACTGTGCCCCAGCCGAACTGATTGGCTCCCACGGTCAAACCGTCTTCCATCGTCCTCCCCAAGACAATCTAGGCTACACACTACAACTGGGGCGTGGGGCCGTCATTGCTAACCAAACTCATATCAACACTGTCAGTAATTTCCGAGTTGCAGATATGGCCGCTGGCGGTCAAGGAGCCCCCTTAGTCTCTAAGTTAGATATTTGTTTGCTGAGCCATCCTGAATTCTATCGCTGTGTCCAGAATATTGGCGGCATTGGCAATGTCACCTATTTGCCTCCCTTAACTACAGCAGACCCATTGGGGATAGGGGTTAAAGGCTGGGACACCGGACCGGGAAATGTGTTGATCGATTTGGCTGTTGCTCATTTTTCTAACGATACACTCTCCTACGATGCCGACGGAGCCTGGGCTGCCCAGGGTACACCCTACCAAAAATTAATTACAGAGTGGCTACACCATCCCTTTTTCCAAGCGCCTCCTCCCAAATCTACAGGCCGGGAATTATTTAGTCCTGAGTATTTACAGACATGCTTGCAAACAGCAGCTCCCTATCAGCTTAGTCCAGCCGATATCTTAGCTACCCTGACAGACTTTACCGCTGCCACCATTGCTGACAACTATGATCAGTTCCTACCTCAGCGTCCTGAGCAGGTGGTGTTGTGTGGTGGGGGCAGCCGGAATGGGTATTTACGCCGCTGTCTGCAAACTCGGCTAGAGGGGAGTAGGGTGATGACCACCGATGATTTAGGGTTAAGTTCGGAGGCAAAGGAAGCGATCGCATTTGCCGTTTTAGCCTACTGGCGACATCATCAAATCCCTGGCAACGTCCCTAGTGTGACAGGTGCTCAAGGCCCCGTATTACTGGGAGAACTACACTCAGCTTGATCCAGAATGCAGCGCAGTTGGGCATCCTAAAAGCAGGATATAGATTCACACACACTGACAAGACGTCAGAGGATATTGTCGCTTGTGACGCACACCTTTCTAATGGACGCAGGTCGCTGGACCTTCAAAGGCACCTGGATGGAACGCAACCAAGACCCGATTGCGATTCATGGTCGCACCTTAGTGGCTTGGAACTGTGATAGCTGGTTCACCATGGCCACTAAGTTACTATTTCCAGAAAACTCTGCCTTAGCTCGTCAGGGAACATCAGAAATTATCATGCAGTACCGTGGTCGTCTGGGCGAGCACGATCAGCGCTATACCTACGTTCTTAAACATAGTCAACTCGGCCAAGTCGAAGGAGAGGGCTGGATTGGTCCCCAGTCAATTGTGCAACGATTTTGGGTTTTAGGCGATCGCGATCGCCGCACTGGCTTTGAAACCATCCATCAGATCGCCAAGCATAGCTACCGACTATCCAGCGGTATGATGAGCGATCACTATCTACTCAATACGATGGAAGCAACCTTAGAACGCCAGTCTAGTTAAGGTCTGAGTCCACCTCTAAAGTGGGTTGCATACGGAGTAGATTCATAATCTCGTCCCGATAGTCTTGAAACTTCGGCTGCCGCCGAATCATATGAGTGCGCTCATTGGGAAAGTCAAGTAAAACTTCCCGTTGAATCGATCCAGGGCGTGAGGTCAAAACATAAATACGTTGCGAAAGAAAAATGGCCTCTTCCACATCATGGGTAATCATCAAAATGCTGGTGCCGGTTCGCCGCCACAAATCCAATAAAAACTCCTGCATGGTTTCTTTGGTTTGCACATCTAAAGCTCCAAAGGGTTCATCCATGAGTAAGATTTTGGGCTGGGAGGCCAAAGCCCGAGCGATCGCGACCCGCTGCTTCATCCCACCAGATAATTCTCGTGGATAAGCATTTGCAAATTGAGACAGCCCCACCACATCTAAGTATTCAGCCACTCGCTGACGTCGCACAGACCTGGATATCCCTTGTAACTTCAACCCAAATCCCACATTCTTAGCCACAGACATCCAAGGATAAAGGGTATAGCTCTGGAAGACCATTCCCCGATCTGCCCCCGGACCCAGTACAGGCTTACCATCCACGCTAATCTTGCCAGAGGTGGGAGTATCTAGCCCGGCAATGAGTCGTAATAGCGTTGTCTTGCCCGATCCTGATGCCCCCACAGCACAGACAAATTCACCTGTCTCAACATGTAAATTGATATCTCGGAGCACTAGAAGCTGACCCTGACGAGTCGCAAAATGCTTGTAAAGGTTGATGGTTTCTAGGTGCATGATGACTCAGTCTAGGGCCCAACGACAAAACACGCGGAGCAAGAGTTGAAAGAACATATCAATCGCAAATCCTAGTAGCCCTAAAACAATCAGATAGCCAAAAATCCTATCTGTGCTCAGCGTTCTTTCTGCCAAGGCAATCCGTTTGCCCAGCCCTTCAGTTGCATTCACCAACTCAGCCACCACGACTAGATTCCAAGAGGCTGCCATGTTGACCCGAAAAGCATCCAAAATATTGGGAATTACATGGGGAATAATCACCTGAAAGAGGACTTGATATCGGAGTCCACCCAAGGTATAGGTTGTTTCAATCAATTCTTTGGGGACAAATTTGACCGCATCCATAATCATCAGCACATTGAAGAATAAAGTGCCAATAAAAATGAGGAGGATTTTGGTCGGCTCCCCGACATCAAAATACAAAATCAGCAGGGGAATAAAAGCAGGCGCAGGCATATAGCGGACAATACCGACAATCGGCTCCAATAAAGCCCGAATGCTCGCAAAAGTGCCCATCGTAATTCCCATAGGCACCGAAAAAGCTGCAGCCAACAAAAAACCACACCCTACCCGAAAACAACTCGCCAAGGTATCTTCCTGCAAGATACCTTGGCCAGATAGATCGAGAAGCGATGTCCACACATCTCCAGGCCAGGGGATAAATTTAGCTTCTCTGAAAGCTAAGAACCACCACAGCCCTACGGGCAAAAGAATCGAAAGGACTGTTAACCCCCACTTCAGTGTGGAGGGAATATCTTCACCAATGCGCCAGAAGACTGTTGGTTTGATTCCTCTGGGGTGGCCTACTTTTTTGGCGTTATCAGGAGACTGGGAATGCTGGAATGCCATATTAATAAAGCTTCAGCAATAACTGAGAAAAAACTCAGATCTGAATGCGATTAAACTTCCTTCCCCATCCAGATCAGTTGATGAACCTGACTTAGGCCTGTTTCTCTTGGTAAGCTTTGACAAAGCTATCGTCCAAAAGTTTAGTCAAGTCTGGTTCCGTATCGATAAATTTATTTTCCAGCATAAATTGAGTCATATCCTTCGCAGCAAAGGGCATATGCTTCATATCTTCCCCCTCACTAAAAGCTTCTAGGTTATCTTCTATCGTAAAAAAGCGCGTTCCCTCTTTGAATTTCTGCATGTCTTCCAAGGAAATATCTGCTCGTTTAGCCATGATTTCATCTGCTCTTTCAGGATTTTTCTCCATGAAGTCGCGGATATCAAACCAAGTATTTACAAGGGCTTGAGCTTGTTCAGGACGATTGTCAATCAAATCTTGTGTGACCACTAGCAAATCTGGAATCGCACCCGGAAACTCAGCAGATGAAATCAATTCTTTGCTGCCTTCTCGCTTGAGGGCAGTGAGCCAAAAAGGTGGAAAGGCTCCGACCGCATCTGTTTTGCCAGCAGCAAAAGCCGCCACGGCCTGTCCAGTCTCTAGGGGTACAATTTGCACATCACTGCGATTAAGCCCCTCTTTCTCTAAAGCTAAGGTGAGCAGGAAGTCATCAACCACCCCTTCTTCTACGGCTACTTCCTTTCCCTTGAGGTCAGCCACACTATTAATGTCGGCCGTCACAATAATTTTGTCATTCCCGGCTGAATTATCGTTGACGAGAATAGCAACCATGCCTTTGGCGGCATTACCAGCAAAGGCAATGGTGTCATTGAGAGTTTGGCAATTGCCATCTAGTTTCCCCGCAGCTAGGGTCTTCATAGAATTGGTGTAGTTATCAAACCATTGCAACTTGACATTTACTCCGTTTTTCTCAAACAAGCCTTCTTCTTCAGCAATAGCCCAAGGCCACCAGCCTGCCCAAGAACTGTAACCAAGGACCACTGGCTCACCTGAAGTTGTAGAAGATGAGCCTGTCGTAGTTTCTGGTGACTGATTGCAACCAACGGTCAGGAGTAAACTACAAACAAACACCAAACACAAAGATAGGAAATTTCGACGCTTCATAAAGTCTCTCACCTGCAAAAAAATAATTAATGACTGCCAACCATAGCCTGACTGCGTTGAGCGACCTGCTGACGAACCCAAGCAAACCACTCGGCTAATCCTGTTTCTGTCTGAGCAGAAATAGGAATAATTGTGGCATGGGGATTGAGCTGACGAACATTCTGCTTGATGCGCTCAATGTCAATATCCAGATAGGGGATTAAATCTATCTTGGTCACCAACAAACAATCGGCTGCTTGAAACATCACGGGATATTTCAGCGGTTTATCCTCCCCCTCTGTAACGCTGAGTAGGGCAACTTTGGCATGTTCCCCGACTTCAAATTCTGCGGGACACACTAAGTTACCCACATTTTCAACCAGCACTAAGTCTAGCTCACAGGGATTAGTGCAATGCTCTAACTGATGAATCCCACCTGCCACCATCTTGGAATCGAGATGGCAGGAGCGCCCCGTATTGATGGCCACCACAGGGACATCGTAGGCTCGCAGGCGATCGGCATCCAGCTCTGTCGTCATGTCGCCTTCAATGACGGCGAGTTTGAGTTCAGTGCTGAGAGCTGCTAGGGTACGCTCTAGCAAAACGGTTTTGCCTGCCCCTGGACTACTCATAACGTTGAAGCAGGTCACTCCCCACTCATCGAAATGAGTCCGGTTGTGATCTGCGCCTTCTTGATTAGCATGTAAAAGATTAATACCTAAGGCGGCGTCAACGGTTTGGTGCATAGGCTTGAGCAGAATTAGAACAATATTCGATGTGATCAATCTTTAACTCACGACCCGACCGGATCTCTTCCATGGGGGTGCCACAGTCTGGACAAGCATAATGCCATCCGATTTCGGGGGCATACTCTTGCTGACAGGCATGGCAGAAGGCAATTAAAGGCGTTTCTCTAATCACCAGTTCAGTGCCCGCTAGAAAGGTATCACGGGTTTGGACATCGTAGGCAAATTGCAGGCCAACGGGCTCTACACAAGTAAAGTTGCCTACCACCAAATGGACTTTAGTAATCTTTGGATCCTCTGGCTGAGCGTCGTACCAATCTTTGACCGTCATAATCAGGGCCTTGGTCATGTCGGTTTCATGCATGGCTTAGATCCATTCGGAGCCGACATCCATATTAGCTTCGGCATGAATATAAGCCGGAGTTTGCTGGCGAGGTAACTGCCCAGACAGGACTAAATGGGCCATGGCATCACAAATTACCCGTGTGGCCATTAGAGAGGTCATATCACTGACATCGTAAGGGGGCGACACTTCTACCACTTCTAGGCCACAAATAGGGGCTTTCTGAATGATTTTGCCGAGCATATACAGAGCTTCGCGCGGCATCAGTCCTCCTGGCTCTGGCCAGCCTGTACCAGGGACAAACCCAGCATCGATGCAATCAATATCAAAACTGATCCACACACAATCTGTGCCATCTAGCGCTTTGTCGAGGGCAAAATCAACAGCGGCATCTAAACCCATTTCTGTAATATCAGTAACGGTCAGAATATTGGTAGCCCGCTCTCTGCAAACTTTGACGCCTTGTCGGGGGACTTGCCAACCCCCAATCCCCAATTGCACTAAATTCTTAGCGGGGGCATTAGCCATATTTGTGGCATGAAACCAGGGACAGGTATGCATGCGCTCGTCTAGGTCGGTTTCCTGAGTATCCACATGGCGGTCAAAATGAATGATACCGACTTTTTTGTCCCCTAAATGGCGACAAACGCCCCTAACCGTAGGAAAGCCAATGGAGTGGTCGCCGCCTAAGAGAATTGGGAAGGCGCCAGAACTAAAGACGTGGGCAACACCTTTAGAAATTTGGTCAAAAGATTTTTCATTATTGGCAGGAATCGTAAAAATATCGCCAACATCGCAGAGGGTAATTTGCTCGCGGAGATCAATACCTAGTTCAAAGTTATAGGGGGTATACAGCGCTGAAATCCGACGAATCCCTTGCGGACCGAAGCGAGTACCTGGGCGATAGGTGGTACCAGAGTCATGGGGAACACCTACTATGGCAATGTCATACTCACCAACTTTGCGGACATCTTCTAGATAGGGAGCTTTGAGAAAAGTGTTGATGCCTGCATAGTGGGGCAATTCTCCACGAGAGAAGGTGGGAATGCTGCGATCGCGAATACTAGCAGCGGCTTCTAACCCTAATTCTAAGCCCCGGTCAACTTCTTGCTGCCAACCTGTCATAGGTAGTTGAGCTTCTCTTTCTAAAGCACGATTGGCTTCAGTTGAAGGGAGTTCAGAATTAGAATTTGGGGGGCCAAAGATCGGATTTTCAGGCATAGTTTCCAGCAGTCGTTTTTTTTACTTCGTCACACTAAATTTTTTATTTGCCATATTTCTTCTACGTTATTTTAGAGGAAGATGGGTATGGTCCATTTAAAAAGTAAATCCCCTCGGGACAACTGCCAATGTCAGACGTATGAACAATAATGTTTCCTAAGCTTATACTTCTCTACATTACTAGGTACCGATAGGCAAAAGCCTTATCCAGAAGATGTCTGTCTATTTTCTTAAACCAGACATTTAGGCTGAAATCATATTTAAATAGAATCCTTAGGAATAATCAATGATTAAAACAGGATTATCTGTAATAAGTGAGCTGATTCTATAGAGTAATACCAGGTTTGTGCTTTTGCTGTTGTATGGATAGGGCAAAAAGCTCAAGCTAGGAACGCTCACTTATTCAAAGAAGTCATTTATCTGTTTAAGGAACAATTAAGAATCGCCATTGTGATATGGAATATTTACACTTTATTGTGCCTACAACAGACACCCATAGCAAGGATAAGTACTACAAATCAAACCCCGACTAGAATGAGGTCCGTAGTTTTTCTTCATTTGATTCAGAATAGTGGTGGCAGTGTGGATTGGTTTGCTGCTAGGTGGTTTCAAGATTGAGCAGACCGGAGATTTTTATGGTCAGTCCATTATGATCGACTGAAAGCTTGGCTTAACGTCCTACCGCTACTAGAAAGGCCATTAATACCAGTAACGACAGTAACAAAACAACACTAAATGGATTAATTTGGCCGAAATCAATATTTATCGAAGATAGAAGGACATGGAAATTCTTTAAACTAAATACTGGATAATAAGTCATGAATAATGTCCTAGGCTTGCTTCGAGTCCTAGAATACTAGGGTTACGGCCTTTTAAGATCGGTCTCTAGAGTTCTTGTCAGGTTCGATCATGTTTGCGAGCTTAGCCACAACTGGTAAATACCTGGAGAAGGCTTCGGGTGCGGTTTCCTTTGTGGAGCCAGTGAGGGAACTGGGGTTGCCTGTGGTGGCGGTTTAGATTGGGATGATGTTGGGTGAGTTTCGGGTGGAGCAGCGGGGTGGGTTTTATGACCAGGCGGATATCGGCATAACCCTGGCATGGTGTAACAATGGCAATAGTTCTAGCTAAATATGACTGCCAATATCGCTAGACAACACCTATGATAGGTGAGATTTTCTCTAAACCATCATTAGAGAGTGAGCAAACTCTTGTACATAAGGATTTGACTGCAATACACAGCACCAAGCTCTTCTGAATGAATGAAGAGCCTGGTATTGGCGAGCATTGCAACTTAGTGGGAATGAGTGGTTGCAGCTACTTCTGCAGGTTGCAATAAGCTGAGTAGATTCCCATCAGGGGTTCGCATAGCGGCTACCTTGCCAAAGGCTGGTTCTCGAATCCGTCCTTCGAGTTGGGCACCTAGAGATTCTAAGGATGCGATCGCAGCATGCACATCTTCCACATGAAAACTCAAAATAGGAGAGTCTCCACCAGCGGATTCCCCCGCCGCATGTAGGGCAATCGTTGTTCCATTCGCATCCAGCTCTGCCCAACCAGGACTTTGCATTCTTACCTGCAAGCCCAGTCCTTCTGAGTAAAATTTTACGGTTGCCGGAATGTCTTTGACCATGAGCATGACATGTTTAAATTCAGCGGTCATAATACTTGTTTCCTAAACGCCAATCACACTGATCATGGTGACATTTTTTCAATCAAAAGAGGTCGCTTCACCGTAAAAATTCCTAAACAGAAAAGGACTCAGTTGTTATCGTTTCTCAGATTGAAGATCGCTCACGCTTCAGCATGGAGCTGGCAACGACAATACCAATGATGGCGAGGAAAGCCATTGGATAAAATGCATAGGTATACGTACCAAACCAATCTCGAATGCGTCCAGTCGCCAGGGTTCCGGTCAAAGCGCCGACACCATAGGCCGTAAACACAATCCCATAATTTTGAGCATACTGGTCAGGGTTAAAGAAGCGAAGGGTCGTGATCGGAGCCATGGCTAACCAGCCACCTAAGCAAAACCAGAACAGACAAAAGGCAATTAAATAGGTAGCCACTTGTCCAGGTTGAGCATTGATCATCAGCACACAAGCAATCAAAACCAGCGTATAGGATGAGATCGCAACATAATGCGGTTTAAACCGATCGCTTAACCAGCCAAACAACGGACGACTGACGCCATTAAAGAGGGCAAAGAGAGAGACGCTACTAGCGGCCACCCCCGAATCAACATTGATGATTTCTTCAGCCACTGGACCCGAAATACCGATAGCACTTAATCCAATCAAGGTGCCAATCGCGTAGCAGATCCACAGCCCGTAAAACGACCGACTTTTGAATAAATGTTGGGAATAGATCCGGGGAACAGTAGATGTTGCAGCCGCAAACGCTTGACGAGGCTGCCAGCCCTTTGGCGGTGGTTTGAGTGCGATCGCAATTCCCAGAATAATCACCATAAAGGTAATGCCTAAGATCCGCAGCGTCGGTCTCACGGTATAAATCCCGATGAGTCGATTGGCTAAGGGCGCAGTAATTAGGGGAGACAATCCAAACCCGACTATCGTCAACCCTACCGCTAACCCTTTTTGGTCAGGAAACCATTGGGCAACTACAACCATGGGCACACCATAGGCAACCCCAACACCTGTCCCAGCCATGACCCCGTAGGTGAGAATGATCATCCCAATATTCGTCGCAAAGCTGGAGAGAATGTAGCCCAAACCGACTACACTTCCCCCGATCACCGTCATCATCCGGGTGCCGATTCGAGGAATATAAAACCCAGCAATCGGCATGGATGCAGCATAAAAGACAAGTGCAACCGTATAGGGTAAGAGGCTTTCAGTTGCACTAAGATTCAGTTCGCTTTCTAAGGGGGTTCTAAAAATACTCCAGGAGTAAACACTGCCTAAACAAAGTAAAACACTCGTACCCAAAGGAATGAGGAACCATCTTCCCTGCTCCGCAGGTCGTCCGAACACTGTCAAACCTAAGTCACGATTGTCAATGCCCATAGGTATCAACCAGCGTAATCGAACTAAATTAAATTGCTCATATTCTATGATGCTCGAAAGTCTATGTGCTAAGCCAATGCTAGAGAAAGCTTTTGAGTAGAGATAGAACTCACTAGATTAAGCAAGGGCAATATGCTCAAGACTCATTGAGCTGCAAAGCTGATTTTCCTGATTTACGGCCTTTAACCTGTTTAAAGCAGGCCACCAAAGCGGGTTGAGAAGGCCCCAAAGTCATCACTAAGCTTTCTGCACTGCGCGGTCGCTGAGTCCCGATCATCGCCACCTTGCTGGTGAGTAAAAAGCTAGTAAAGCTAGCGATTACGATCACTGGCAGCATTGCCGTTCCTGACAAAACACTGAGAATAATGCTGGTACTCACTGGTGTTTTAGTAACGGCCACATTCACCGCCGCCATCAAACACACCATGCCGACTGTGGGGTGGACCTGCGGAACCGCAAGGGAAATTGCCAGACCAACATTAGCCCCAATAAAAAATAACGGGAAGATAAATCCACCGAGAAATCCTGAATGCAGCGTCAAGCTAATGGCAAACATCTTAGCAACAGCAATCATCAGCAAGAAGCTAATACCCAACGTTGCACCCGTTTCAATCACAGTATGAATCTGCTCTTCACTAAAAAACAGAGTTTGAGGAAAGAAAAAGGCAATCAAACCAATGGAAAGACCGCCCAATGTGGCCAAGACAATTCGGTCGTGCTCTAATGGCTCCAACAGTTGACCGATGAGGCGAAAGACCCCGATAAACATCACGGCTACGCCCGCACCAATCATGCCTAAGATCAGTCCTTCCAATAGATTCATCGGGGTTAGGGCCGGAACCGTTTCAAAGTGATAGAACCCACCGATGGTGATGCCAGTGTTGATCCGAAAAACGGCAAAGGACAAGATAGCCGCGACAATGGCAGGTGCGATTGCTTCGTAATACTCCAGACCTTTGCGGTGGGGAATTTCTAAGGCAAATAGAGCAGCTCCAATGGGAGCACCGAAAAAGGCCCCCAGGGCCGCGCTCATGCCGCAGAAGGTGAGTACCCGCACTGACTCACCAGAAAGCTTGAGCTTTTCTCCCAGCCAACTGCCAAAGCTACCATTCACCTGCACAAGGGGGGCTTCTGGGCCAGCACTGCCACCGAAAGTGATGGCCACCAAAGAAGCAATAATCATTGCTGGAGTCTTACGGACATCAATTTTGCCAGGGCTGTGAATACTATCTACCACTTGGGCCATTTCGCCGGGCAAACCCATAAAGTAGAGCACTAGACCCACACAAAAACCGCCAATAGTGGTAGCGATCCACACATAGTTTTGGGTCGGTAACCAGCTAGGGAAATATGGCTCCAGAAAATCTGGGACTGTATGCCATACCCTATGCATCATGAACTCTAGAACAAAATAGTAAATCGTAGCAACGAAACCACCCACGGCACCAATGAGCGAGGCACACAAAACAAGCTGGGTATAGGTAAGTTGGCGTATCTGATCAGGTGGAACCTCATTTCGTTGCTTGCTCAGGTCAATCTCTGATACTTGCGTCATGAAGTGTTCAACCTCTGTAAACTCTATATCAAGTGCTTATTCTTAAAACTCAAGGTGCATAAATTGGAGTTTCTGCAAGATTTCCGTAGCTTATAAAACTTTGGCGTAGATGTTCGTAGCTTTAGCTACTGGAATTTAATACAAGTCGCTATATTGCATTGACATCATGCATATCGCGAATTTGTAATCATAAAAAGGCATTTGGCGATGGAATTTTCGAAGAGAAAGAAACGTCAATTTGGGCAGATACAAATTTGGTAGGGCTGTTGCTCGTTCCAACGAATTCTGGAGTCTACTAAAAATCAAGCCTATTGGTCGTTTTGAGCACCTACCAATCCGTTCACCATAAGAGTCATTGGGCACTTCCTAGTAACGAAGGGAAATACGCCATTGATGCCTGCTCCAATTCGTGGCGATCGCACCATCGACTGAGTCGTCTCTGAAAATCCGAAAGAACAAGGCCTATCTCAATACCTCAATGGGGAGGCAAAGGTGACATGCTCCCTACCGGATACGTCTGCATTAAATTAAAGAGAGAGGTATCAAGCTCATACCCAAACATTTCTGCCATTTGGATGACCTTAGCGTTGCTTTCATATCCCAGCGACCGAAGCCAATGGGTTATTACAAACACTTTATGCATGATTAAGATATCTAAGGCTTGAGGATTGAAGAGAATGCCTTCGCGATCGCTAAATTGGTGGGGAACCAACATGGCAACATATCGTACCAATTCACCCGAACGCCAATCTAATAACAGAGGCAGCCAGGGATAGAGACTATCTAACCGAATAAACCACAAGCGAATCTCTGGAATTTCTGACCATTCTTGAGGTGTGTCAGGAGATTGAGGATAATCAATGGCAAACGCCAATTCTTGTTCGTGGGTTAAGATATCTTCTTGTAACCAAGCGTCTATCGTTGGCAAGATGGGCGATAAATCCAAGCTGTCAATGTGAGTGGCATTGAGAGTGATGGTCACAGTCATAGGTGGGTCGACTTTTGGGCAATAGTCAATAATGTAACAGCTTTGATCTTGCGATTTTACCTTGTTCAGAGTCTCAACTGCATTTATCTGCAAGTGTTGTGGTAATGATTTCCCAAGAGAACGGAATCGGTTTGGGTATGATATATAGGAGCAGCTACCTTTGCCAATGCAGTTCGATCATCTTCTATGCTGGGAAACTTAGGGGCCTTTATTGGTAATATTGGCAGCCCTTGATTTGTATTTACGGATTTAGTTAGAGATCGAACGGATACTCTAAATCGTTGTTTAGTGATAGGGATCTAACCCATGTCCAAGGTCGAGCCTGGTAAGACTCCTACCAAACCGATTGCTTCTTTAGAAGATGCCATTAACCAATGTCAGGCGTTAGGAATGCGTCTTAGTCGGCAACGGTATTCCATCCTGGAGCTGCTTTGGCAGGCGGAAGAACATTTGTCAGCCCGCCAAATTTATGACCGACTCAACCAAGCTGGCAAAGAGATTGGCCACACATCGGTGTATCAGAATTTAGAAGCGTTATCACAACAAGACATTATTGAATGTGTAGAACGGTCTGATGGTCGACTATACGGCAATCTTAGTCATTCCCATAGCCATATTAATTGCCTAGATACGGATCAAATTATCGATATTCAGGTGGAACTGCCCCAGGCGCTGATTGACCAAATTGAGCAGCAAACCGGAGTCACAATCTCGGATTATCGAGTCGACTTCTTTGCTTACCGCCATGCAGATCCGAAAACGTAGTCAATTAATCCTAAACTAGATCTGGCACGATAATTGCAATTTCAGATGTTCATCGGTTTCAGGCATATCGTTAATGGGTGCCTGAGACGATCTACAGCTTTTGCAGTTGACACAGAAGGAGCAAAACACACCAATGGCTGGATCTACCCAAGATGTCCCACTCCTATTGCGGGCTGCCCGCGGGGAAGTATTAGATCGTCCCCCCGTATGGATGATGCGACAGGCGGGTCGATACATGAAAGCCTACCGAGATTTGCGTGAGCAGTATCCTTCTTTTCGAGAGCGTTCAGAAATTCCAGAAGTAGCCATCAAAATTTCTCTGCAGCCCTGGCACGCATTCAAGCCAGATGGCGTAATTTTGTTCTCTGATATTGTCACACCGCTACCCGGCATTGGCATTGATATGGATGTTGCCGAAGGCAAAGGGCCAATTATCGCCGACCCTATTCGCACAATGGACCAGGTAAATGCGCTTCATGCACTGGAGCCAGAAGAGTCTCTGCCTTTCATTCGCCAAATTTTGACGGCGTTACGGCAAGAAGTTGGCAATCAATCAACAGTGTTAGGGTTTGTCGGCGCACCTTGGACGTTGGCGGCCTATGCGATTGAAGGAAAAGGCTCGAAACATTATTCGATTATTAAAGGGATGGCCTTTGCCGACCCGACGATTCTCCATGCTTTTTTAGAGAAGATTGCAGATGCGATCGCAACCTACATGCGCTACCAAATAGATAGTGGGGCTCAGGTTGTGCAAATGTTTGATTCTTGGGCTGGACAACTCAGTCCTATTGATTTTGAAACCTTTGCCCTCCCTTACCAACAACGAGTTTTTCGCCAGGTTAAAGAAACCCATCCCGATACACCGTTGATTTTATTGGCCAGTGGTAGTGCGGGATTACTAGAGCGCATGACTCATTCAGGCGCTGACATTATTAGCGTGGACTGGACGGTGGATATGGCGGATGCTCGCCAGCGCCTAGGCCCCGATATGAAGGTGCAAGGAAATATGGATCCGGGTGTTTTATTTGGATCGAAGGATTTTATCCGCGATCGCATTCTGGACACAATTCGCAAAGCAGGCAACAAAGGCCACATCATGAACCTTGGCCACGGCATTCTACCCACCACCCCGGAAGAAAATGCGGCCTATTTCTTTGAAACCGTAAAACAATCCGATCAACTACTAACAGTGCCTGCTTAGCTTTTATGGTCTTGATGCCAAAGGCTGTGAAGAGTGAGCACTTTCAAGAAAATGCTAGCAACCTTTGGTTCATGCCGTTCAGTTGTCAATGCCAGTGGAGCTTATCCCCACCCTGATAAATCTAGTGGAACTTGGCTAACCTCCCATTTTTGTGATCCAATACGCAACGGGACTGCTCCTGTCGATAGCAGCAGAGATAGATTTGCTTCACCTGGGAACCGAAAAACAATCTCGTCTGTAAATCCCCCTGTCACCCTCAAATCGAAATCAATGCGAGTTGGATCCTGTGTATTGACTTGGTCACTACTCTCAAGCTCCACTAGATTGACAACCTCAGCGGCACTATCGGCCACAATAGAGCCCGTGTACTGAGCTATAGATCCACCCCCAGCCGTCGCTTGCAAATGCCAAAATTCCGTTCTCTCATCCTTCCACAAGAATAAATTACGCTCCTGGAGACTGTTGATATCAGGCTTACCAAAAGGGCTTGCTACAGGAAGTTCATAGGCATTAGGCAATCCAAATCCATCGGCAAAAGGGTTAATGGATTGAGATTGAAACAGATTATCTTGACGATAACTAAAGCCTAAATCCACTGGTTCTGGCAATACAACATTAAGACCATCATCACTCGAGCTGGATGCCCCCTGAATCTGCACACCATTTTCGAAAGAGTCCACTTGATCTAGGGGGGATTCAAGCCGGAGTGGTTCGAACAACGCTGAGCTATCAGCGCTAAGAACTGTCAAATCATTTTGATGTACTTGACCATCACCACTCCAGCGAAATTCCAACATATCATCCGTGTCGCTACGGCCTGCAAATAATCCAAGATCTTGGCCCGGTGTAAAACTAGGTCGGGGACCAAACACTTCTGAATTGAGAATCCAACCCGCTGGCGACAATGGCACTCTGCCACCGCCAACATAGAGCTGTCTAGGATTAGCAATTCCATCTTGGGTGATAGAAAAGAGTGCTTCCGCTCCTGGCTCCAACTGAAAATCAACACCATCCTGGAAGGTAGTGACCTCTGATGCTAAGGAGAAACCAAATTCTGTTGATGTCAGCGTATCATTGGCATTGAGATTAACAGGCGTAATGTTGAGCGGTGTCTTCGTTGAAATCAGGTTAATATCGTAGGAATTTGCTTGTGATAAACTTCCTGAACCCAGTGTACGCAAGTGATATGGCCCATCGAAAGTGTCTTTCCATAAAAAGACTCCCAAATCTTCGCCAATGACAAAGTTAGTAGGTCCTGGCGTCAAGTCTCCTGTTGGTTCAACCACCCGGAGCAGTTGGTCCGCTGGCAGATTTTCGAGGAGTTGAACAACCCCGCTTGGCCAACGAATTTCTATGGATTCGATGATATTGTTATCGGCTAAACCAAAATGAAGCCGCTGATGATTCTGGGCAAAAGTATGAATGCCCCCATTTGCCTCCCTTAACTGGGTAATACCGCCTGCTTTTACATAAACTTGAGCCCCAATGCCATCTCGGTTTGAGAGAATTCCCTCCAGATCCATCTCTAGCCAGTGATTCTGATTGCCCTGATTGCGAAATAGCTGATTGACACCGTCATCCGCATTAGGAGGCGGGCCTTCACCATTCGTGATGAACAAATCTAAAAAGCCATCAAGATCATAGTCCGCTGTGGTTACATTCTCTCCTACCCCCAGAGTCGTACCTGAGGCACCTCCAGCATTATCGACAGTTACAAACGTCCCATCACCTTGATTCTCATAGAGGCGATTGACTTTGTTGGCAGCATCTCCCGACTCCACAACATACAGATCTACGTCGGTATCATTATCAAAATCACCGGAGACCACACGATTTGAAGTCGTGAAAATTCCTGCTAAACCAGCCTGCTCAGTACCATCAACAAACCCTTCTCCAGTATTAAAATATAACTTGTCTTGTATCAGTGCATCTGAACTCTCGAAGCCTATTTCAGTTAGATCCTGAATGTCTGACGTTGATTGAAATGAAGCTGTTAATCGATTGCTTTTAGGCCCTGACTGCAAGAATTGCCAAGTGCTAGTGTTGGGGTCATACCCTATATAAATACCCCTATCGACACCCGGAGTATGTTCGAATATTCCATAATTGGCAGCATTTTCCGGATCTAAGGTAAAAGCTTTACTATTAGGATGTAAACCCGCTGATCCGATATAAATATCATTAGTAGAAAAGACTTTGGTAAATAGACTCAGGATGAGATCTCCAGACGTCTTAAAGGTAACGCCATGTTCGCTATTTAACGACAACAAGCTGGCGTTAAATTTATTAGTATTTGTTTGTTGAACGGTAGAATTCGCTTGGTGGCGGGCTAGGTAGATATCTGGTTTCAAATCACCATTAAAATCAGAGATCGAAAAATCTCTCGTCCATTGAGAATCAGGAACTGAAATCAGATCAGAGAGCGAGAAAGGTATGTCACTAGTCCCTTGTCTGGTAATCGCTGTATTGCTAGTGGGTGTTCCTTGACAAACAATGTCTAAACGTCCACTGCCAAATAGGTCTGACAATGAGCAAGATGTACTGGTGTTGAGTTGAAAGTTAGTTTCTAATCGAGCATCTTCAAAGCCCGTCTGTGTTTGTCGCAGAATAGTGGATGGGGCTTGCCCATCAGGGCGTCGAATACTGATATTGCCTAGATCCAGCAATCCATCATTATTGTAGTCAAGCCAAAAGGGTGTCCGGCTGCGACTAGAAGCATATTCAACACCGAGACGACTTGCTTGGTTTGTTAGCTGACCCTCATCATTCACATAAAACTGATTGGGTTCACTGCCCGTGCCACTCCCAGCGCCAATCAGTTGAACCAAATCTTGATCACCATCATTATCAAAATCAGCCCAGGCTGCACCATGGTGATCCCCTGATGGAATGGAGTCAAATCTTGTCGATATTGAATTAATGAATGATCCATTACCTTGGTTAACAAATAAGCTTGGTGTTTTGGTATGGTTGGACACCCATAAATCTGGCAAGGCATCACCATTAAAATCTCCCCAAGACAAACCAAAGCTTTGGCCTTCTCCAACCGTATTAGACGTATTAGTAACATCTTGAAATAAAATATTAGACATATTTTACAAATACCTAAAACACTAAATTTAGAGTTAGAAATCTGCTCAGTATAAAAGATAATGCTTACCGTACTCAGCTATAGTACACGTGAGAAAGTCTAGGATTTAACCAGCCTAGCTAGACCCATACACTACATCATTCTGTTTTCTTTACTTGAGTAACACTCACCACGCGCCCTTTCATAAAAAATAGTAGTCAGCGATTTTTAGTAGATGCAATTGAACTAATTACTATAATTCACAAAAAAAGACTAGAGATGGCATACATACTATCAGATACAATTAAAATTTTCAAAGCAATTAGTCTACTAGCTTACAGATTTATAAATCGACTAATATCTTGTCTTTATTTTTGTCAACAACATCAAATAAAATAGCTCCAATAGAACTATTTATCCGCAATTAAAAATCTATTTTCAAACTCCATGCCATCAACCTAGATTAGGAGGTATAGCATAGATAATTTTCAATTACCAATGTATTATATTTCTTAATAAAATTAGTTGATTGGAATTTAACTGGACTTGAACATGCTGGACCACAAAATACTGATCTAACAGGGCTTGATTGGTAGCAAATTGCTCATCTCGCTTAGTGAATGGGCAGCGGCTATATCTATCGGCTGTAGCTAAAAACGCTAGAGTAGGACTGGGCGTTTAGGCAAAACTACGACTGATGCTGTCCCCAAAACATCATTTCGGATTAGGGTTATTCCTTGTACTGTTGTTTCCCCTGGCAGGGTGTAGTGGGGATGATGTCCAACGAGTGTTTTCGGCTGATCCACAAGCAGGTCAATGGGGGAATACGCCTGAGTTGCCAACGGATTTTCCTAACGGGTTGAATTATCCCGATGCCAAATTGCAAGGGGTTCAACAAATTGATCAAATTGCGGCCTTTAAGCTGAAAAAACAAGATTTGACGCAACAAACGCGATGGGCTACCCCTAATACCAGCCAGATGGTGCAGCGATACTATAGCGAGCAACTCCAAACCGATGACTGGCAATTAATAGGACGCAAATTGAGTCAACAGCAACTCATTCTGATTGCCAAGCGCAACTCTCTCCATGTCAGAGTCACTATTCCCGCTGCTGGAACTTTGGTGCCAGTCCAGGCAGACAAGAATGGCCCAGAGCGTCGGATGCCCATGACTGTCTTTTTCATTGACTATGCTCAGAGTAACCCGTCATCCATAACTAAAGCTCCCCCTCAACCTGGAGACTTAGATTTTATCGGTCCAGTCAATGCTGACGAAGATACGACTCAGCGGACGGTTGTTGCTAAAAAAAACGTAGATCAGATTTCTCCTGATCTCCAGACCTATGTTCAAGACTTGCAACAACTAGAGGTCCTGGATATCGGTGATCCGAATCAGCCAATCCAACGAGGTACGTTTGCTCGGTGGTTAGTTGAAACCAACAATCGACTTTATCGAGATCGTCCGACCCAACAAATTCGTGTGGCTGCTCCCAACCAAGAATCCGTTTTTAAAGATGTGTCTAGTGATCATTCTAACTTTCCTTATATTCAAGGACTTGCAGAAGCTGGATTTATTCCTAGCCCTCTCTCTGGCGATGCGGATCAAACAACTTTCCAACCCAACCAACCGTTGACAAGAGAAAGCCTTTTACAGTGGAAAGTGCCTGTTGATTTTCGCAAAATTCTCCCCTCAACCACTACTGCAAAAGTGCAAGAGGTCTGGGGATTTAAGGATACAGAACAGATTTCAGCGCCAGCTCTAACTGCCGTGTTTGCAGACCATAATAATGGTGAGTTAGCCAATATTCGCCGGCTTTTGGGTTCAGCGTTGCTGTTTCAACCCAAAAAGGCAGTCACAAGGGCAGAAGCGGCGGCGACGCTCTGGTTTATTGGCGTTGCGGGTGAGGGATATTCTGCTAAAGATGTTCTTAGGGCTGAAAAACAGTCAGGCGCTTCTTAAGCGAATATTTTGGCCCAGTTGATTACCAAGACGATCAACTATCAGGATTGAGAAGTAATGGGGCTCTCTGAAGATACAGTTATGATTTGAGCACCTAATTGATGGCTCGGATGAATCACAGAAGCGGGCATCGCGCTAGTCTGCTTTAGCCATTGGATTGAATAACCAAAGAAAGGTAAGGCTAGGGTAATTGCAGCCGCGTGCGACATCAAAACGAATTGTTTCTGCAAAGTATTCATCGTATCTCTAACCTCATCTCCCATCACACATAAGAGTATGGAAGGTTTGTTAGATCGTCGAAGTGATGACGGTAGAAGTTCCTTGTGATCTTGGTCACCGGATGGTTGTTTTAGCCTACAGCGGCAGCGATCGCATGTCCTAAACCCTTGATCAATGCCTGATTTTCTAAGGAAGTGCCAACGGCAGTCCTGAAATAATGGTCTCCTAACCCCGGCTTGGAGCCAAAATCTGCAACCCAGATGTTTTGGTCTTGTAAAGCTTTAACTAGAACTTGCGACCTCAACTTTAAGGGTTTGGTATTCACAAACAAAAAGTTAGTGTCAGAGGGGTATACCTGCAACCCCAGATCTTGTAGGGCCTGGTGTAATTTGGGTTTCTCGGTCAGAATGCGTTGCAAATTGGTCTGGATATAGGTTTGATCCTCAAGGGCGGCGATGCCAGCTGCGATCGCAACTTTATTCACAGGAAATAACTGAGCGGCTCGATACAAATAATCAACCACTTGGGTGTTGGCGATCGCATACCCAATTCGCAACCCAGCTAAACCAAAACTCTTAGACAGACTACGCAGCACGATCAGATGGGGATAGGTGTCCACCAGATCAGCAATCGTGGCTTGGCACAGCTCAAAGTAGCACTCATCCACCACCACCATACAATTCACCCGATTGAGAACCTCAATCAAGGTGTCGCGGCCCACTAAATTGGCCGTGGGGTTATTGGGATTCGCGATATATAGAACTCTAGTATCAAGAGTGACTTTAGCGACCAGAGCCTCTACATCCAGACCGAAATCGGATGTTCGCTGCACAAACACAGGCACACCCCCCATCACCTGCGTCGCATGCCCATAGACAAAAAAGGTGGGAACGGGCAAGAGCACTTGTTGTCCGGGTTGGACAAATACTTTGATAATTAGCTCAATTAAGTCATCAGAGCCATTGCTAATAATGATTTGTGCTGGTTGTGCGCCCGTATAAGTCGCTAGTTTGTCCCGAAGCATTCCCCCTAAAACAGCGGGATACCGATTACTAGTGGTCGCGGCTTGGGCAATAGCCTCCACTACTTGGGCGGAAGGGGGATAGGGGAGTTCTCCTTTATCCAGGCGAATCGCTTGGTCATTCTTAGGTGGACCCGCACTTTTCGAGGCTAGGGTGCGAATAGTAGGGTGAACCCAATGCTCAATGGTGTCTAAACTGATGGTCATGCAGGCTCAATTCCTAATACTTGGGGCAAAGCTTGAATACTATCAATCACATCATCACAGCCAAGATCCGTGAACATTCGGACTTGTTCCGCTTGGGCTTGGCTAGCCGTAAATCCGGTCAAAACGCCAATGGAGCGGCAACCCGATCGTTGGGCAGCAACAACATCACTGGCTGCGTCACCAATGTAGGCCACATGGGAGCGATCGCGGTTTTGGAAGGCTTCGGTACAAAATACGGCTGGGTCCACGTCTAAGTGAAGAGCCTTGAGGAGAACGAAGGGATGTGGCTTTCCTAATTTCAGAGGGGGTTGATCAGTGCTTAAAATGCTCTCCGCATCTAGGACTTCATCATAGGTAACGATTCGCTGCGGATCAAAATAGGAGAGTAACCCCAATGCCGTCAAGGGTTCTATCACTTCGTTGCGAGGGCGGCCAGTTGCGATCGCTAGGGTAAAGCGGTTGCTATTCTGTAGGGTTTGTAAAGTCGCCTTAATCTGAGCCAGATCTAGAACCGTCTCATCATCCGGCAACATAAATCCTTTGCGGCCCTCGTACCAAGCTTGAAAGTTCTGATAGCACAAGTCCCATAAACCGTGGTGTGATTGAGGCAAAGTGATTCCCAACTGTTTTTGATAAAACGGTTGGACGTATTCAGTCACTGCTGTGCCTTTAAGATCGGTTGTTTCCTGCCAGAATTGGGTGATAGTGGCTGCACTCACTTGCGGGTCAATAGCCAAACCCTGCAACAGTTCTCCTAAGATTTGCCATTGGTCTGGGTGAGATAAATCCAGCTTTTTGGATAGAGATGACCATTGCTGAGGAGCACATTGCTGACATTGCTGGAGAATACCTGCCAAATGTAGGCAAAACACAAAATAGGTCAAATCCCAGTTAGAGTTGATGGCCCTGCGTTTGAGTTCATAGATAAAATGATTGTCAATTGTCTGTTGTCCTGCGGCCAAGACTTGCTCCGGCCGAGTGGCACCAAAATAGTCGGTCAGGTTCAAATAGTGCGGCTGAGTCATCAGTTCCCAGACGGTCAAGCGAGCAGTATTCCAATACTTCTGCTCGCTGGTGATCACCCCATCTAGATCAAAGATTAAAAATTTAATTTGATCGAGATATTTTTTGGGCGGGAGGGGTTGATGAGATGGATTCATGCGGATATACGCCCCTCGGATCTGTGTAGCTACTCAAAATGATTATCCCATTCCTTCCTACTTCAAAAGGTCAACGTCCATGAAGTTACGGAATAATAAGTGTCTGATCTAAAAGCCCTACCCAAGCTTGCTTTGAGAAACAGTCCCTTGTTACTCAGATTGATGATCTTGCAACCAGTTCACCAAATCAGCAGACTCCGAAAAATCAAGTAATGCTTCACCGAGGGCTTCGAGTTGGTCGAGGGATAGCGATTGGATCTGAGATCGCAGCTTTGGAGAAATATCGCCGATTTGTCGATTGAGTAACCGGAGGATGAGTCTTGCCTCACCAGTCTGCTCACCCTCATGTAAGGCTTCCTGGTAAACTTTGGTTTGCTTGAGTTCGCTTAAACCCAACATATTCTCTATCTCTTCTCGACTCAGTTGAGGAAATTTATAGACCACAATCGTTTCAATCAAATCCATTATCGCTGCAAACCTTGGATTTGTCTGTTCTTGGGGCTGAATCCTTAAGAGCATAGTCTGGGCTTGGGTGACTGTATCTGCTGAATCTGCGACAACTAGTTGCATGAGTCCAACACCAAGAGAGTCACTGGGTTCATCCAAATCTTCCAGATAAATTCGATGTACTTGATCACTATTCAAATTGGCTCGGAATACATGGGGATAGTCAGGCTCAATACTGCGTTTGGGGTAGATAACAAGGGCTTGCCAGTCCACCGTCTTAGGATGAAGATTTAGATACAGATAAATCTCTGAGAAGAAACGTTGGTAGAAAACCGGGTCACGTTGAAACTGAACTTCCGTAAACCAGACTGTTTGATCTGAAACATCAGGAGTGGGTAAGAAAACACCATCGATGCGAAAGGCAACTTGTTTTATTTCAACCGACTTAAATTCATAGCCTTGAGCTATTTCAGGAGCTTGACCCAGCAGCTCAAACAAGATACCAGGATTCAGTCTGAAAGATGCGGTAGAAAATTGAATCCGTTTTCAAGAGGTGCGTTTACTCAAAGTAGTTCCGGTTGTTCTACTGGAAGAGGGGAAACACAATTAAGACAGTAGGTCATGACTTATCCTTAATGGCAATCTGGTAGTTTCAAGGACTTGGTGGCAAAGATCAAGAGATCAATCTTTTGTGTAAGTTTTAGTCTATTGCAGGTAATGAGAATTATTTAGAGTAGAAATCCCAATGGAGGGAGCCGTTTACTTAGGGTCTAGGGTTTCTGGCAAACGCTATGGCGCTTTAACTCGTGGGTCAATCGCAGGCTCACGATCTACTAAGCGCACCTGATTTTGTTTTACCACTACCGTGTTGAGCTGGAGGTTACGCTTGGCAGGCCCCTTTACCATTCGTCCTTGGTCGTCGTACTTAGAGCCATGACAGGGGCACACAAACTGATTTTGGTCTGCATCCCAATCAACGATACATCCCAGATGAGTACAGGTAGGATTAATGCCATAGTCAGCGATGGATGCAGGCTGGCCTGCAGTGATCCTAGGTTGCTCAGTAATGACCAGATACAGGGTCTTGGGTTCTTCTAGTCCTTTGACAGCGATGCGATCACCGCTTTGAGCCGTAGATAGCAGTTGATCTACCGAAATTGGCTGTTTGCTCTTATCTTGAGCTTGCATACCAGGCAGATAATCTTGACAGCGTGAGTTCAACGGTGATGCCGAGCAAAGGGTTTCTAGTGAGGGTTCAACACTCTCAGCAGGCCGCAAATATCCAAGAGCGACGGCCGCCGCCGCACTGCCTACCATATAGCGCAAAAACTGCCGTCTTTGCCGATGAGGCGTATGAGAGGATAGATGAGTTGTCATCCTTATCAAATCTCCTGAATAAAAGCTGGCAGCAGTCAAACTGGCGAAGCTAGACCAAAATGGGGATAGTCGCGATTCAATTCTGCACGACGGTGGTCAGTGCTGCAACGCCTTCCTATTAGAATGATGGTCCTCCCACAGTTCGGTCTCAAGGTAAAATGGCAACATTCCAGCTCATTGATAGATCTGACAACTTTTTGCTACAAGTTCAGCTTCAAAATGGGCATACTAATTTCATCGATGCTAGCGCGGCATTCCAGACGGGGGATTTCATACTCTGGCTGCCTTTGTTGGGGCAATAGCCTTTCACAGCAAGATCTAGCACTAAGCAAGCTTTAAAGTTTGCTTAAAAGTCCAGTGGCTGGGGAACCTGTATTTATGCAGTGAGCCATCATATTTTCCGTTCATTTAAGTCGCATTCTCTTCTGAGATGTAAGTTTTGCAGTGTTTTTTTTTCAAAAGTTATTTCGTCAACCCCAGGGCTCTGCGGATGCCACTCCATCTGAAGGCTTAGAAGCAAAGTTAGCCGAGTATGATCAAGCGATCGCTCATGGCGCTGACAATAATGACATATGGTTTAGGCGAGGCTGTATCCAATTTGAACTCAAACGATATCAAGAAGCTATTAGCAGTTTCAATCGAGCCTTAGCGCATCGCCCTAATCATCTAGATAGTTGGCATAACCAGGCTTTGGTTTATTGTCAATTGGGCCTGTATGAGGAAGCCATCAATAACTGTGAGCAGGCATTCAAGATTGGTGTAGTCCCGTCTCAAGATTGGTACTTTCATGGCACCTTACTGGCCCAACTCGATCGATACGAAGAAGCCATTGAGAGCTATGATCAGGCCTTAAAAATGGATCCTGAACGGCCTCTGATTTGGTATGATCGAGGCATCGCCCTATCCTGGCTGAGTTGTTTCGAGGATGCGATCGTAAGCTATGACCAGGCTCTCAGTCTTGACCCGTATCTTCATCAAGCCTGGTTCCGGCGTGGCCTAGCTTTAAATCAATGCCAAGACTATCTGCAAGCATTACAGTCTTTCGAACAAGCGCTCACCATTAACGCCAAAAACTCTGAGACTTGGGCAGCAAAAGGGTTAGCCCTTCTCCAACTCCGGCAATACGAAGAAGCAATTTCGGCTCATGAGCAAGCACTCAAACTCAATGAAAGTGATGATCAAGTTTGGTACAACAAAGCTTGCTGCCATGCTCATCGTCGTCAACTGGCTCTAGCCATTAATAGTCTTGAGCAAGCGATTCGTCTTAATCCCGAATCCATTCGTGAACTCGCCAGCACGGATCCTGATTTACAGTTTTTGCATGATCAGCCTGCCTTTCAAAAACTGCTTGCGGCTTAGAAACTATCTCCATCTTGATCAATCGATTATTCAACAGAACTTCGAGGGTCGATATTCTAAATCGATATTTATCTACAATCTAAAAGTCAGTTGTACAGGTCCCGATAGTTTGAGGATTTTTAATGCATAAGGTCTCTCGTCGTCTTAGTTGTGGTGTGGCCAGTGTGTTGATGATGGTCCCCCTTGCCGGGCATAAGATCGTGTTTGCAGCCACTGCTCCCCAACAGGTGACTCAGAAAAAGGCACTCACACAACCTAGTTTCGCGCAGCATTTCCAAGACTTGGGTATAGAAGGCTCAATTTTAATTTATGACTTGAAGGGTAATCGTACCTATCAGTACAATCGAGATCGCAACGCGACCCCTTTTTTACCCGCCTCTACCTTCAAAATTCTCAACTCGCTGATTGCGCTAGAGACTGGGGTGATCGCGAATGAACTCTCAATCCTGACTTGGGATGGGGTTAAGCGTAGTATTCCAGACTGGAATCGCGATCTTAATATGCAGACCGCTTTTGAAGTTTCTGCTGTCTGGTTTTATCAGGTCCTGGCCCGCCGGATTGGTCCTGAGCAAATGCAGGAGTGGGTTACCAAAGCCGACTATGGCAACAAAGATATCGGCAAGGCCACAGATATTGATACCTTCTGGCTCACAGGGAATTTGCGAATTACTCCCCAGGAGCAAATCCAGTTTTTGCGACGCCTGCATAGCAATGAGTTACCCTTCTCAGAGCAGGCGATCGCCACCGTCAAAGACATTATGCTCGTGGAGCAAACTCCAGACTATACTATCCGCGCTAAGACAGGCTGGGCACCCGAAGCTCAGCTTGGCTGGTACGTTGGCTATGTGGAGCAAGCCGAGAATGTTTATTTTTTTGCCACTAACATTATCGTTGATGATGAAACGGACCTAGGAGCTAGAGCCGAAGTGACCCGCCGAAGTTTAAAGAGTCTACAACTTCTATCGGTGAAGTAGTTTTGTAAAAGTAGATAATACCATTGCAAAGACGGATAGAAGCTTTGATATCGGCAATAATCTGAGCATATAGCTGAATAAGTGTAGTGGATTCTCTGCTACTCCACATCAAGAAAATTTTGAGCCTGCTTAGGAAACTTTTGAATAAGCCAGTGTAGAATCTGAAGCTGATCACTACCTGTTGCTCTCCTGACTTGTGCCAATAATTTAAGAGCAGAGGGACGTTCAAGAGTCAGATTAGATGCACCTTCATTGCAAACTGAGCAAAGTGCTCGCAAGTTACTGGGGTCATCTGTGCCTCCCTGAGATTTATCGATAACATGGCCAATGTGTAGCCTGGTCTTTCGAACTAAATTATAGGGATGGGTTTCTCCGGCAACTGCGCCACACATTTGACAAGTGAATCCATTGCGATCCAATACATAAGCTCTTGTTTCCTTAGAAATAGTTCGCTCGAATGCTGGTGCTGGCTTGGGATCTTGCAGAAGATACTGACCTGGCTTCAGATCACTGCGATCATTATGGGTGAGAATTTGATATCCTTCCTCTGACCTGAGTTCTCGGATCCGTCTGGCCCATTCGCTAATGCCACCTGCAACTTCTCGTAGTTCATCGGCATCTATGACTCGTCCAATGTTGCTTAAAAAATGTTCTCGTAATTTTGCTCGCGCCCCTTTGCGTTTGGCCATATTTAGCTCCTAACTGGCCACTGCAAATACAGTCTTATGAGTTAGACATTTGGCAATCTGTTTAGCAACAACTTGGGCAACAGGAGGAGGAAATGCATTGCCGACTTGACGATAAGCAGGAGTCTTTTTACCTGTAAACTGCCATGTTTCAGGGAAACCCTGGATTCTAGCAACCATAGGTACAGTAAGCTTAGGCATTCCTACAAAGTCTTGATCAGGTGGTTCGTAAGCAATGCCCATGCCATCAACACCAAGCTTCGCCCAGGCTCTCTTAGCGCGAGTGGGGCCAAGATCAGGACCACCATGTTTTTTTGACCCTCCTACAATAGTGGGAGCAATATCATTTGCGTGAAGGCTCCACTCTCTTGCTTCTTGCCATCCTCTAGAAGCCATAAGCTCATGAAGAAGCATTCCAACCGACTTTGGTTTTTGTGCTGATGACCTAGGCCAAGCAAATTGTCCAGATAAAGCTTGCTGAATAGCAACAATGACTACACGGGGTCGGAGCTGGGAAACACCGAAGTCCGAAGCATTTAGCAATTTCCAATCGACAACGTAGCCTAATTTTTCTAGCTGTATCTTAAGGTCAGATCGGTACACCTCAAAAGTAGAATCTAAGAAGCCCCGAACGTTTTCTAGCATGATTGCTTTAGGACGACATTCATCCACTACGCGAATTGCGGTTGGGAACAAATCACGCTCATCATGTTCTCCAAGTTGTTTACCAGCCTTAGAAAAGGGAGGGCAAGGTACTCCTCCTGCAAAAAGATCTATCCCCTTGTATAGAGAACCATCAAACTGTTGAACATCATCTTCGATAATGTTCCAATGAGGACGATTGATTCTCAACGTATTACAACATGAGCTATCGTTCTCAACCAACGCTGTTGGCTCAAAATTGCTTTGTTCTAGACCTAGTGATTGGCCACCAGCACCCGCACAAATTTCAAGACTATGTAATATTGACATGATTGGCACATCCATGAAATAGCAAGTTTTTCTAGATTTCAATAATTATTTACCAATAAAAGTATAAGGTTATTTTTTAAGTATATGGTTGATTAGAGCTTCTAATCTCTTTCTGCGTTGCCCCTTGTCTTTTGTCCTAGAAGACATACTTTTTTTATATTGCTCTAGATTCTCATTAGCATGAGGTTTGCTTCTTAAGTCTCTGTAAAATTCATGTATCCTTGGTTTAACTGACTCAAAACTCTTATTATTCTGTTTGCAATAATCCGCAAAACACCATAAACCATACAAGTGCGAAACCCCCGTAATTCGAAACTCATCAAAATCAAGTTCTAGACTAGATAAGAAATTAGTATTACTCAAAAACTTAGATTTTAACTCAGACCAATCTTCATCAGCATTAGCATACTGTTCATATAACTCATCAAGAGTTAGTTGGTTAGCATGAAGTGGTTCTCCTTCCAATAATGAAAATAATAGCTCTGATATAAACTCAATATCTTCCATTCGATTCACATCTACATGCTTGAGGCGATCCTGCCAGAATGGTTCCTTTGAAAGTTCATTTGACAGGTTCAATAGAAGAGAATTATGATATTTTGAGTTCCGAAGCTCTTGGCCATTCAGTGGTTCTCCATTACGATTTAACCGATCAAAAATATTATCAATAATATCTTCTGCAAGGGTGTCAATATATTCAATCGGAATAACATAACGCCAAAATTTTCTCTTGTATTCACTGAGACTTCTTTCATCGAATTCTTTAAAATAAATTCCAGCAACATTTAGGTCAAAAAAAGGATTTTCTTCAGACTCATCTGACGCTGGTATCTCATTGTTTATAAAACGAATAATTGAGGTTAGTCGTTGCTTCCCATCAATGACATCGTATTTAGTTTTTCCCGTGTCATCATCAATTTGTTGTCGCAAGAATATTGGTGGTATCGGAAAGTTCTTTAAGATACTATCGATAAAAAAAGATTGCTTTTCATCACTCCAAATACTTTTGCGTTGGTATGGAGGATTAAAATTATATTTTCCCAGAAGATTGTTCTCCCAGAAAATTGCAATAGTAATAGTATTCGTGTCTCTAATTAGAGATTTAGTCATGACAAAATCTTATCCAAAGTTTTTGAGTTAGTGTAAACTATAAAGTTACTAAATATGCTAGTTAAAACTGCTGTTAAAGTTCGTTGAGGTGAAGGATTGATCATGACGACGTCCGCGAGGAAATCACAGCTTACAAAGAGCTCGTCAAGTTCAGCTCTATCAACATACCAATACGACAAGCCGCAAATAATTAGTTCATCATCTTCACCTAGACTTGAGGCTTTTGCTTTAGCCGTACTTCGAATTTGACCTGACCAAGTATGATTAAATCTGGATGACTCCCCTGCAGGCGGAATCAAAGCAGTAACTAAATAATTATTTTCTAAATTTTTATACTCAACAAAAAAGTCATCAGATGCTCCATCTAGCAACTCACGATCCAACTTAATTGAATAAGAGTCTAGGTCTAATTTTTCTTTATGAATAAAGCTAATTGAGCCATGTGGCTTCAAAATTGTAATCTTAGTATCTTGACTTTTATCTCCAACCTGACCAACATTAAAGGGGATCTTAAAATCTTTCAGTATTCGTTCAAGCCAAATATCGTAGTTATAAGTTACAACTGTGATTTCATTGATCTCTGAATCTTTGCAAGAATTCTGCAAAAACTTAAACCAACTCCATTCTTTGATTTTTTCTGGAATTGACTCTATCTTCTTGTCATAATATATAAATAAATGCTTTATATATTGCAAAAGCTCTTTGTAGGCATAAATATAAATATCATTTGGCTGATATGAACGATTCGCAGGGGTTTTCCCTTGTTGAGATGCATACACGTTTACGCATGTGATTATGTCTTCTATCAGTGCCCAAGAGTCCCCAACACTCATATTTGGCCTAGCACCTAAGTTCCAAAGATTTGGACAATGCTTAAACGAGAGAAATCCCGGTTTGCCTGATGTGGGCCATGGAACTTCAGAGCCTTTGCTGAACAAGTTTCTGACATCAATATCATCTCTGTCGAGAAAATTCAGAAAATCTATAGTGAATCCATTGCCTAAAACAATAAGTAATTTTCTTTGCACTCAATAATTTCTCCTGAAAGTTCAGTCTGTATCAGGACTCTTTAGCCAGAACTAAGTCAGGATAGTACTAATGTTTTAGTAAAAAGTAAAGCCATACCTACAGTAAATAGTTTATGGCTGTTATTCGCCGTTGGTCTCATTTGTAGAATGACTTCCGGGTAGAGCCGCCACAATGGCATCAGCGACTCGGGCGACGGGAATGACTTCAATCTCTAAATCAGAGAAAGATTGCCCCTTAGGAATGATTGCTCGTTTAAATCCCAACTTATAGGCTTCCTTCAGTCGTAATTCTGTTTGAGACACAGAGCGAACTTGGCCACCTAAGCCGACTTCACCAATCACAACAGTGGTGGGGTCAACCAGACGATCTCGAAAACTGGCGGCAACTGCGATCGCAACGCCCAAATCTGCTGCGGGTTCTCCCACACTCAAGCCTCCCGAAGAGGCAACATAAGCATCCAACTTTGAGAGGGGAATGCCCAATCGTTTTTCCAAAACCGCCAGAATTTGCAGCAAGCGATTATATTCAATCCCCGTTGTCGAGCGTCGAGGAGAACTGTAACTCGTGGGACTGACCAAGGCTTGCAGTTCAACCACAATCGGACGGGTACCTTCGCAAGCGACGATGGTTGCCGTTCCAGGAGAGACTTCTTCGCGATCACCCAAAAACAGTTCCGACGGATTGAGGACTTCGCGCAAACCCCGGTCAATCATTTCAAACACACCCACTTCATGGGTAGCTCCAAACCGATTTTTTACTGACCGCAGTAAGCGATGATTGGCAAATCGATCGCCCTCAAAATAGAGAACCGTATCCACTAAGTGTTCTAAGACTTTTGGACCTGCGATCGCACCCTCTTTCGTCACATGTCCCACGATAAATAGCGTAATGTGATCACGTTTTGCCAAACGCATCAGCGCAGAGGTACATTCCCGCACTTGGGCCACCGACCCTGGGGCCGAGGTCAACATTGAATAAAACAAGGCTTGAATACTATCAATAATGGCCACATGGGGTTGTAGTGACTCTAATTCTTGCAACACTACTTCTAAATCAGTCTCTGGCAAAAGGTATAAGTCAGCATTTTTTGCAGGGTCTTTGCCCTTGGAAAAGGCTTGAGAAGATTCATTGATATCTTCAATCCCCAGGCGCTGAGCCCGTAATTTGACTTGTTGACCAGATTCCTCGGCACAGACATAGAGGACACTTTGGTGCGAACTTAAAAAATTGACAATCTGCAAAAGCAGCGTGGATTTACCAATGCCTGGATCGCCTCCCACTAAGACTAATGAGCCTGGCACAATTCCTCCCCCTAAGACGCGATCGAGTTCGGAATATCCCGAACTAAACCGTTGAATGGGCTGCTCTGAAATCTGAGTCAATGTCAATGAGGAGAGTGCCTGGGGAGCAGCATCTCGACGTTGTCGATGGCGCTGGGCCAAACGGGTGCCATCTTTGGCCGCAGGGGCATGGGGTACCACTTGTTCTACCAAAGAATTCCAAGTGTGACAGGCAGGACATTTACCAAAAAACTGGGGTGAAGCTGCACCACATTCTTGGCAAATGTAATGAGTTCGTATTTTTGCCATATAATTCTTAAATAAAATTGAACTGTAAATATTCTTAAAGTCTTTATTGTGAAAGCATTTCAGGCTTTTTTCCTATTACTAACTTCATGCTAACTTAATAACAGAGGACTAAAATTTAACTTTTAGAAATAACTCGCAATTAAGGAGCATTACAGAAATTGGAAAATAATAAAGAAAAAATTCTGGTTGTCGACGATGAAGCGAGTATCCGTCGCATCCTAGAAACCCGCCTCTCCATGATTGGCTACGATGTGGTCACAGCCGCTGATGGAGAAGAAGCCATCGATACATTTCATCATGCTATCCCCGACCTCGTTGTTTTAGATGTGATGATGCCTAAGCTTGATGGGTACGGCGTCTGCCAAGAACTCCGCAAAGAATCTGATGTTCCGATCATTATGCTCACAGCCCTCGGGGATGTTGCCGACCGGATCACAGGATTGGAACTGGGAGCCGATGATTATGTTGTCAAACCTTTTTCACCTAAAGAATTAGAAGCTCGGATTCGCTCTGTTCTCCGTCGAGTTAGCAAGAATGGTAACTCAGGTATTCCTAGCTCGGGTGTGATCAGTGTTCATACATTGCGGATCGATACCAATAAGCGCCAAGTCTACAAAGGCGATGAACGCATCCGCCTAACAGGCATGGAATTTAGCCTGCTAGAACTATTAGTTAGCCGCTCAGGTGAAGCATTTTCTCGATCTGACATTTTGCAAGAAGTTTGGGGATATACTCCTGAGCGACATGTTGACACTCGCGTTGTCGATGTGCATATTTCTCGTTTGAGAGCCAAGCTAGAAGAAGACCCCAGTAATCCTGAACTCATCTTGACGGCTCGAGGCACAGGATATCTTTTCCAGCGTATTGTTGAACCTGGGGAAACTCTCTAGACAACTTCCAACCAACCCAAGCTCTGATCCAGCACGCGTGGAGATGTTAAAACTGGCTTTCTAGACTGACTCTAACCAGGCTAAAAGATGTCTACTCAGTCAATTATTAGAATCACTAGGCCTTGTTCCTATAGGTTGTATAGTCGTAGACTCATCAATTTCTTCTGCTCGGACTGATACATCAGAAGGTGGTCTGGGTTCTTGTTTGCTTTCTGCCTAAAGTAATGTTCATTACCTTAGGTAAATCGATGTATATGTCAAACTCAACGATATTACCTAGCCTTATACATAGCCCTAACCTTGGCATACTCCCATGAATCGACATACAGCAACTGGGATTTTATCGTTTCTTGCTTTGGGAACCCTACTGGGCTGTCTTTCGTTACCCGCTTCTAAGGCTCAAAAACAATCTGAATCTATGCCCAGCCATGCGTCTCACCAGGCCACTATTGTCTTGAAAAATGGTGATATGACACTTGGGCAAGATATCCCAGGGTTTTGGCACCATAAATGGGTAGGCAAGGGTAAAATCGAAATTTCTCGCGATACTCAGGTGTTCAAGCGAGGACCTGCCGCCCTAATGGTAACAAGTACCTCTGGTCCTGCAAAAGGACAGGCATCGCAACTCATCAAGGCATCCTCTGGGCAATCTTTCACCTTGAGGGGGTTTGCAAAATCAGCAGGGACTGTCAAAGTCAACGTTGCGGTTCAGTCTTTGTCTAAGCAATTACGACCGATCAAGTTTCAGCAAGTTCAGTATCTGCAAAATAATCAAGATTGGACATCCTTTTCTGAGTCCGTTACCCTACCGGCTAACACGCACCGATTTCGGATCGTTTTACTCTTAGAAGGGCAAGGCCAGGCTTGGTTGGATGAAGTCCAGCTGACAGGCGATGGGGTTAAAAACATTGCTGGTAATCCTGAGAAACTGCCACCCCCTAAGAAACAAGACCCAACAGTGCCAATGCGTGGATATTTCCCCAAATATCCTGAGGCATGGCAGAACTTTCACGAGATGTATCTGAAACAGACCCGTCAACGCCAAATTAAGGTTGTTTTCTTAGGAGATTCGATTACCCGGGGTTGGAAGAATCACAAACGTCTTTGGCAAACCCACTACGGCAAGCATGGAGCTGTTAATTTTGGTATTGGTAACGATCGCACCCAACAAATCTTGTGGCGGATTGAGAATGGCTTGTTTGATCGAATGCAGCCCCAATTAGTGGTCCTCAATATTGGTGTCAATAACCTTTGGAGCGATACCTATGGTACAGATCGGATCGCAGCGGGGATAGAGAAAATTGTTAGCACTATTCAAACTAAAAGCCCAAACACGAAGGTTTTAGTCCTCGGCATTCTGCCCACAGGCAACAAACCTGACACACCTTTACGTCGTAAGATCCGTGCGATTAATGCTCAATCTGCCCAGCTCGATAATGGTAAAACGATTCGATTTCTAGATATCGGATCTGAGTTCCTAGACCCCAATGGCTATATCTCTAAAGAAATCATGCCAGATTATTTGCATTTGTCTAAAAAAGGCTATCAAATCTGGGCAGATTCGATGCAAGCAGATTTTAATCAGATACTAAGGGAATAGCAAGTTTAGGGACACTTAAAGACGGCATGGGGAATGACTTCAGTATTAACCGTGGCGATGGGTTTACTTTCTCCCTCGGCCGTGACCTGATAAGTCACTTGCAATAATCTAAATGGGTCCGAAGAATTCGCATAGTGGGCAGTGCGAGTCAAAGTATAGTAACTTCCCCCCAGAGCTCTCGGTCCCATAGTGGCAGAAGTCCCACCTAAACCCATGACACTGTCATTTAGAAACCCTGCCGCCAAGCCCCCACTACTCTGTGTGGCTAGGCACCGCGAGGAGTATGGCTGTGTTGACATTTCGTACTGAGCTGCTTGATTTACCACTGATTCCAAGTCTTCCTGCACCCAACTCACTGCCTCATCATACTGAGTGGCAACGACACGGAACACTGCTGCCGTAACGATGGCCTGCATGGTTACGGAAACAAAAACAGTTGCAACAACCATTGCTACCAGTACTTCTATCAACGTAAAGCCCGTATCAGGATTGTGACTCGTTAATCCTAAAACTGAAGTTGATCTAATTTTCAAACCTTTCAGTTGCCAAGCTAGCCATTGATGGACAAGATTCATTTTTCTAAATTGTCTCACTGCAGCAATCCCATCTGCGGCCCGGTTTGGATATATCCAAATTTATGTCTAGATGGCAATTCAACTACACTCACACTAATCATCTGACTCAAGCTAATATTCCGCAAATTTAACTAGTAGGAGTACCACTAGTCATGATTTTCCTGCCAAGTGTTCCCGCCAATATGGTGCAGTTTGGCATTATCTTTTAATTCAGGAAAACTAGTAGCTCTCAAGATAATATTCAATACAACAAAAACAAAATATTACCGCAAGAAAAGGGATAACCTCTTTCCTGCATTTTTCACTATTTTGATCATAATTGCGACCGCAAGATTACGGAATTTGCCTTGGCGAATCAAGAACAAATGAAATCGTAACTATCAGATATTATTGTAGTTTTCGTATTATTCTCTCTTCTACAGAGATTCGAGAGTGATAGCGATAGATAAACTACGAATGTAGATTAAACTACCTCGATCCTTACATCTGAGGGACTATCTCATTTTCTGTATTCTGTCCTTCCCTGGTACCCACTTCTCTCCGGTAGTGTTGCTCACCCCTTGCAAAAAACTGCTTTCAGATCTGGCTAGATGAGAAATATCTCTGTTTTTCCTCAATTACCAGTATTTTTGAGCAAAAGAAAAAGCTATCTACTCAGAAATTTTTTATCTCTATAAAAAGCCCATAAAACCAAACCCCCTCAAGACATTGAGAGATTGTTATAGTTAAACGGCTCAACAACGCTTTCAGGAAACTAAATTAGATATGCGGCAGTATTCGCCCCTCACCATCGTTTCTTATGTCCTTGGTCCCCTACTCATCATCACCAGTCATATTGGATCGTTGCTTGTTTTCAAAACTGGCTTATCCTTAGGGGCGATCGCATGGATCATATCTTTGTACTTGATTCGCATGCTAGCCACCACAGGTATCTACCATCGACTCCTAACTCACAAAAGTTACCGAGCGACCAGTCCTGTGCTATGGGTTGGCAGTATTGTGGCAGCGGCAGCGGGACAGATGGGGCCCAGTTGGTGGAAAGCACACCATTTAACCCATCATCAATTTGCGGACCAAAACCAGGACCCCCATTCTCCTTACACCCCAACCCAAGAAGTCGGGGGTTTTTATTGGTCCCAGGGGGGCTGGTTATTATCGCCTCAATTCTTTCCCGCTAAATTGCCACTAGACGTTGAAAACGATCTGATCTTAAGGGTGATTGACCGCTTGCACTTTATCCCGTTAGTCGCACTGGGTGCAATTTCTTATCTCATAGGGGGAGTTGAATATCTTGGAGCTTTTTTTCTAAGCACGACGTTGCTCTTTCATGGGGTTCAAACTGTCAATTCCCTCAGTCATATTGTTGGAGAGCAACCCTTTCTGACCCATGACCACAGCCGCAACAACAGATTGGTAGCATTTTTGACATTAGGTGAAGGCTGGCATAATCTACATCACGCTTTTCAATCTTCTAGCCGACACGGCATCACGATTCGTGCTGGCCAAGTCGTCTATCTCCCAGACCCTACCTTCAAATTTATTAGAATGCTTGAATATTTGCACTTGGCCTCAAAGTTGAGGGTACCTGGCGAGAACTCATTGTTAGCAAGTGCCAGAACATTGGGCCACCAGACCTCAGATTTATCTATCGCCGCAGAAACACCAGCCCAATCTGAAAGCGCAAATATTCTATATAAGTAGAATTTATTGAGCGATTCGATGAACTTTTAGCCTTGGGCCACAGACCCAATGTCCATCAACATGGTCCTGAAGAGCAATTGCTTATGATAGGGGCTATGAGCATCGCTTGGACATGAACCAGCTTGCTTTTGCCATCTCCACCCGGATCACAAATCTGATAGTCAATCAGTCAAAAACTATCGAGTTCAGGATTGGTGTAGATCCAGGGGGGACATCAAAACAGCATAGGTAAAGGGCTTTCTCCATTTCATGAGTCTTGCCGACCATAGATGGCATCATAAAATTGGGGCGAATGTGATAGATGTCGCCATCGGTAGTCAATTTGATCCGTCGCAGTGTCAAATTCTGTTTGATGACATAGACAAAATTTCCGTTAGAACGAGACTTGTTTTGATTAGTGGCCCACTTCTACATGACGGAGTTCTGCTAAATTCAACTGACTTAGGGCAATATAGGCATCTGCAATCACCCCTTGGCGGCGCAGAAATCCAGAATTCGCTCCTGGACAGATATAGTTGAGGGATTCCGGTGCAAATTGATCTAGGAGTCGTTGCAAACTCGCAAGTTGGCGGGGCCAGTGAAAGGTTTTTGCTGTTCTCAGGGGTAAGGGTTGCCCGTGAAGATTGGGTAATAAATGACGCCCCGTAAATAAAACGCCGCCGTCAGCCTGATAATAGAGGCAGGCTGACCCTGGAGAAAATCCTGGTGTCCAAATTAGCTTACTGCGAGGTGTTAATACGAGTTCATCTCTAAATGAGGTCACGTCTAAGTTAGGTAACAAATAAGCTTCTTGCTCTTGGATCACAATTTGACACGCCAATTCCTGCTGGATCTGGCGAACATGCTTGCCAATCCCTTGTCGGTGGGTGACTAAGAGCCAATCAACGCCCCCTCGCTCCCTCAGAAATAATTTTGTATGATCAGTCCAGGGTGGACAATCTACAAGGATGTTACCGTCATTTTCTACAATGAAGTAAGATGTCCCACCCAACGTGTCTCGATTAGGTGGAAACGCAAAAATGGATTCTAAAACCTTCACAGGTTCTTTGCTCACTGTCATTATCTTTGCTCGTGTCTACGCGACCGAGAACAACCCGTTTGCATGATTTGGATTTCACTCTCTCTCTTTGGACTGATTCTCTATTTTATCGTCCATTACAGTGTTTCTCGGACTACGACCACACCTTCATGGCTATTATGGTTGGTGTTGATGATCCCTGCCTTGGCTGTCGGTGGTTGGGCTGCTATACATGGAGATGAAGCTAAAACGCCTCCCCAACTGCTTATCCCCTGTACGTTGGTTAGCCTGTTTCTGTATATATATCTGGTTCGCTCGAACTTGCGACCTCCACCCACTAAAAAATCTGCCGATTCTGTAGAAGATCAACCCGAAGAATCTGCTCAACCTAAACCTCAAATCTCTGCCAATCTAATCACCAAGGGGGAGGAAAGCCAGCTTCAAAATTGCTTTCCCTGGTCCACTTTTTACCTGCAAAATGTGGATTATCGTCCCCAAGTGGTGATCTGTCGGGGGCAGTTGCGATCGCAGCCCGAGCAGGCCTACCAAACCATCCAAAAAAATATCAAATCCCAGTTTGGTGATCGGTTCCTGGTGGTTTTCCAAGATGGGGCCATGAACAAGCCTTTCTTTGTCCTTGTTCCCAATCCCCAAACCCAAGAACGGCAAAAGCGCCAAGGTCCCGTCAGTCGACCCGGTCTGGCCTTGGGTCTCTTCGCCTTCACCCTGCTTACCACCACTATCGCCGGGCTCCGCTTTAGTGATAGCGCCATCACTAGCCAAACCCTCAGAAATGACCCACAGCTATTGCTCCAAGGTCTTCCCTACGCCCTGGCTTTGCTTGCCATTTTGGGTATTCACGAGTTAGGCCACTACTTCACGGCCCGTCGTTACCAGATCAAAGCCAGTCTGCCCTACTTCATTCCAATGCCGTTTAGCCTCTTTCCCATCGGCACTTTGGGCGCTTTTATTCAACAGCGATCGCCCGTTCCCAACCGCAAAGCTTTATTCGATGTCGGCATCGCCGGACCCTTGGCAGGTTTGATCGCGACGGTTCCCATCTTGATTTGGGGACTTATGCATTCGGCCGTCGTGCCGATTCCTGACAAGCAGGAAGGCTTGCCCTTTGATGCTATGGATCCAACGTCTTCGGTGTTGCTGTCTTTGTTTAGTCGGCTGATTCTAGGGAGCGAAATGACCTTGGGCCAGGGCATCGACCTACATCCAGTTGCGATCGCAGGTTGGATTGGCCTGATTGTTACAGCTTTGAATTTAATGCCTATTGGTCAACTGGATGGTGGGCATATCGTCCACGCTATGTTTGGTCAACGGAATGGGGCGATCATCGGCCAAGTTGCTCGACTATTGGTGCTGTTGCTGGCTTTTGTTCAGCCTCCTTTACTTATTTGGGCCATCATCTTATTATTCATGCCTACCGTGGATCAGCCTGCCCTCAACGATGTCAGCGAACTCGACAATAAACGTGATTTCATCGGGTTGATCGCCTTAGCCATCCTAGTGATGATTATTTTGCCCCTGCCCCACCCTATGGCCCATCTCCTGTTTGCTGCAAACCCACTTCCATAACGGATGAGTACTGCCTTGAATCCGAATGCGTATCACTTGCTGACTCAATCGTTGGTACTCATGGGCAGGCAGTCCCCAGATAATCACTCGGCTTTGCCAGAGTAAGACGGCAAAGGTGGTGCCAATACACATCCCTAGCCCCACTGCCGCCAAGCGATTAAAAGCAAAGGTATATCTCACCGCTGCCCAGGTGAAATATTCAAACCACAACTGGATGGCATGTCTCAAATACCATATACTCAGGCTGCCGATTGTCAACCACAATCCACCCACAAATAGCCAGCGACTATAGATTGTGAGTTGGTAAAGTCGCTGGATTTCAGATTGGAGTCCAGGATCAGAGTGCCCCGCTGGAGTTGCACCGTCTGCTGATGAATGTCCAGGGGAGTGACGCATAAGGCTAGATTTCTTCTGGACTAGAATCGGTAAGGGATGGACTGTAACTGCTCCGTTCTTGTCGCTGACGCCACCAAGCTAGCAAAGTACTAGCGATAAAGATACTAGAATAGGCTCCAGCGGCAAAGCCAATGATCAGTGTCAAAGCGAAATCTTTTAGGGTTTCACCCCCAAAAATATAGATTCCCAATAGTGGCAAACCTGTTGTTAGGGATGTATTGATAGAACGTCCCAAGGTCTGATTGACTGCAACATCAACTGTTTCGGTGATAGAACGTTTGCCACCAAACTTGATATTTTCCCGCACCCGATCATAAATGACCACTGTATCATTGACGGAAAAACCAATAATCGTCAACAATCCCACGATAAATAAGCTATTGACCTCCACCCCTTGTGTCAAGCCCAAAATCGAGAAAAATCCCATGGTAATCAAGACATCATGGAACAGGGCCACAATGGCAAAAAAAGCATAGTCAAATTGGAAGCGAATGCTCAGATAGACGATAATGGCAGCGAAAGAGACCAATAGGGCTAATAAGCCGGATGCTAATAGCTGCCGCCCCAGCGTCGGACCCACCGTATCAATTTGAGATTTTTCAACATCTAATTGCCCGAGTTCTGTGGCGATCGCCTCTTTTAATTTCGTGCGTTCTGATTCCCCCAAAGGTTTCGTCCGTATTGCTACCCCTTGGGCATTGCTGCCGACAATCTGAATATTACTGTCTGCCAGATTTTGGGCCGTTAATACCTTGCGGATATCAGATGCTTTGAGCGGATTTTCGCAGTTCTGAGGCTGGCTACAATCTCGCTCTACCTGCAAGCGAGTCCCCCCAATAAAATCTAGCCCAGGTCGCAAAGGTGCCTGGAATTGATTCCAAGACAGGGCCATAGAAATCACACCTACCAGAATCAGCCCGCTAGAGATGGTCCACCAGAGCCCCCGTTGCTTATTGATGTTCAACTTCATGAAACCACCTTTGCCTTCTTAGAATCAAACAGTTCGACTTTCCGTAGACTAGGAAAACTAATAGCTGTAAACATCAGGGTCCGACTACAAGTAATCGCTGTAAACATACTGATAGCAACACCAATTCCCAACGTCACAGCGAATCCTCGCACGAGTCCCGACCCCAACCAATACAGAACGGCACAGGCAATCAACGTCGTAATATTGCTGTCAAGAATACTGGAAAAGGCGCGATAAAAACCCGATTCAATCGATCGGTAGAGGGTTTTCCCCGCCCGCAGTTCTTCTCGGGTCCGCTCAAAAATCAGAATATTAGCGTCTACCGCCATGCCAATACTCAGAATAAACCCGGCTAGGCCAGGTAAGGTCAAAGTTACCCCAAACAAAACATAACTGGCAAAGGTCAGTAACCCATACACACAGAGCGCTACATCCGCAATCAATCCGGGTAGGCGATACCAAAACACCATAAAAATCAAAACCAGAATCAGTCCACCAACGCCAGCATAGACACTCCGGCGAATACTATCCTGACCCAATGTGGCGCCGACGGTACGGATCTCTTCTACACTCACAGGTACGGGTAACGATCCCCCTTTGAGTTGATTGGCTAAGCGCTGGGCTCGCTCGATATCAAAGTCTCCTGTGATGATGGCAGCACCCCCAGTAATACCATTCTGCTTGAATTGCTCATTTACGGTCGCTTCACTAACAACTTGGTCATCCAAGAAAATACCGAGGGGTTGTCTTGTTCCTGCCAAACTTTTAGTGAGCTGGGCAAACTTGCGGCCGCCATCGACATCAAATCGTAGAGTGACATCCCAGGCATTAGGCCGGCTTTGGGAGGGGGCGTAACTGGCATCTGTCAAATCTTCACCGGTTAAATCAGTTTTCTGGTAGAACTGGCCCTGCAAATCAGCCAGTTGCTGCTCTTTTTGCTTAATCTCTGTTTGCAGTTGGGAGAGCGCAGCTTGATCACCAAACTGTTCAGCTTCGGGTAACTTTTGAAGCAGTTTTTGGAGTTCACTCTGGCGCACATTTACTTGGGCCAAAATGGTGTTGTTGGGTCGCCGAAAATCAAGTTTAGCCACTTGACTTAATAGCTGCTCAGCTTCCTTCGGATCACTCACCCCTGGCAATTGCACCAGAATTTGCTGATTGCTCGTCGTTTGCACCACAATTTCAGAAACTCCTTCTGGATTCAAACGGTTGGCCACAACACTTTGGACCGCATCCATAACTCTGGTGTCAATTTCTTGGACCTCTTCCGTGGGCTTAACTTGTAGGGTCAATTGAGATCCGCCTTGGAGGTCCAGTCCTAGGTTGATCTTACCTAAGCCAAACTGTTTACCAAACGGTGTGACGACAATGAGTGCACCGATCACCAATAGGGTAATGAGAGCCAGTAAAAAGCGTTGTTGTTTAAGCACCGGGGTTGAGTAGCTCCTATATGAGAGTGGCTAGGGGATGCTCTTCAAACCTGAAGGGCTGTGATTTGCTGGACTGCTTCTACGATTTGGGGCGGTTGCACAATCGTCAGGCTCTCCAGCATACCGTTATAGGGAGTGGGAATATCCTGAGACGATAACCGCACAACAGGGGCATCTAGCTCGTCGAAAAATCGGTCATTAATTGAGGCAATAATTTCGGCACCAACACCACCAGTGCGCATACATTCTTCCACCACAATCACGCGGTGAGTCTTACGAATCGAAGCCCCAATCGTGTCGAAATCGAGGGGTTTGAGAGAAATGAGATCAATGATCTCTGGATCATATCCCTGCTCTGTGAGTGTCTTAGCTGCTTGCAAGACGTGATGGCGCATCCGGGAATAGGTGAGGAGGGTAACGTCTTTGCCCGATCGCACAACTTCAGCTTTATCGAGCGGCAATACATATTCTTGATCCGGTAATTCTTCTTTGAGGTTGTAGAGGAGAACATGTTCAAAGAAGAGAACGGGATTAGGGTCACGAATCGCTGCTTTTAGGAGTCCTTTAGCATTGTAGGGAGTAGAACAGGCCACTATTTTGAGGCCAGGCACCGCTTGGAAATAAGCCTCTAGCCGTTGGGAATGTTCTGCCCCTAACTGCCGACCGACCCCTCCTGGACCGCGAATCACCATCGGAATTTTGAAATTGCCCCCCGAGGTGTAACGCAACATGCCAGCATTATTGGCAATTTGGTTAAAGGCCAGCAGCAAAAAGCCCATATTCATGCCTTCAATAATCGGCTTCAGCCCTGTCATGGCTGCACCTACTGCCATCCCGGTAAAGCTATTTTCGGCAATTGGCGTATCCAAAACTCGTAACTCACCATACTTGTCATACAAGCCCTTGGTGACTTTATAGGAGCCACCATAATGACCCACGTCTTCCCCCATGACCATCACGGTGTTGTCCCTCGCCATTTCTTCGTCGAGGGCGTCTCGGAGGGCGTTAAATAGCAATACTTCAGCCATAATGCATTAGCGATACACTATTGGATACGTTAGCAGAAGACGGCCCTTCCCCCCTAGTATGGTTTTAGAGCCCTGACTTGGCTTGCATTTTGGTGAATAGAGTGGATTAGGATTCGACGGGGACGAGGGTGTGAGTCCGATCGTTAACCTTTTTAATATAGCCATCAATATCACATTTGCGTTGGAGACCGCTGGCAGCCATATAGCGAACGGTGCCAAAAATAGGACGTTCTCGCCAGCCTCGGTCATGTACTCCGAAAACCCAAGCTACGCCGGTATAGGAATTGGGATCTCGGCCATCAATAAAATATTTGTTATTGAGAAAGAGTGCTCGGCGAAATGCTTCTTCTGGTGTTGCGGTCCATTCCAAGATTTTCTTGCCCCAGTACATGCGCATATAGTTGTGCATATAGCCCGTATATTTCATTTCCCGCATAGCGGCATTCCAATAGGGGTCTTCGGTTTGGGCTTGATCGAGTTCTTCTAGAGAATAGCAAGGCTCCCGCACATCATGGCGGTGCTTGTCCAAAGTAGTTTGTGCCCAATTCGGCAAACAACTGTAGGCGTCATAATCGGGCGTGTAATAGACAAAGTTCATTGCCAACTCCCGGCGGACAATGAGTTCTTCGAGATAAGTGTCCACGTTATTGCGAGGGACATCACCCATCGATCGAATTTGCAAAGCCAGATCAATAGGCGAAATCTGGCCAAAATGCAGATGCTGGCTCATGTAGGAAACGTCATCGGTTTGGGGCTGGTTACGATGATCGGCGTAGATCGCAAACGCATGGGTCAGAAAATGCTCTAGGGCTTGCTTGGCTACGGTTGTCCCGCCTGAGAAGAGTGGACTCACAGGCACCACACTTTGGTCTAAGGGCAATTTGGACAGAATGGCTTTAATGTTACTGAGGTCCAAACCTTTTAGATCAAGTTTTAGGGAAGAATGCTGGACGGATGTAGACTCCAATGCTATTAGAAACCGATCTAAGTGGCGATGGATACGGGGACGAATCGTGCGGGCAGCGTAGTCTGCCTTAACGGAGGCTGTTTCTACGGGCACGACAACTTCTGACTCCACTTGCACAACTCGGCAGGGTGCTGCTTGGGCAACAGTGTCTCGCCACTGGCGTTGGAAACGAAGGTAGCCGCGATCGCACACAATCAAAGAGGCTGTTTGCCCTAGCTCCAAGGCAATTTGGTCAGGGTTGCCATAGCGCATGACAAACTTAATACCGCGTTCGATCAGCGCTTGTTCGACATCCCGTAACCCTTCCAACATAAAGGTGTAGTGTCGTAAATTGGATTCTGGGTAATCGGCCATGAGGCCAAAACAGACCACGACTGGTTGGTGGAGAGCATTAGCTTGCTGGATAGCATATTCCAAAGCATGGTTGTACTCTGCTCTTTGGGACTGTTGCATCCAGTAAAGGACATAGAGACCGTTTTGTATATCCAAATCGTTGAGGATTTGGATGCGTTCTTCTTCTATAACTGCATGTGCCATGACTGGTTTTCGGATTCTTCACTAGCGCCTATCTTTTGTCTTAACGCAGGATCCAGTCAAAAATCATAGAACCAAAGTGAATAGGAAACGCTACTGATGTGCAGATAGCCTGACTCGACTAGGACTCCTCACTTTTGCACTTCCCAAAAGGTTCGCTGGGGTCTGGATCCTGAGTGAAAGGTAAAAATTGCCGAGTATTTTTACTCACCATTGCTGATTAGCGTCTGGCCTATCCTTGCATAGGCGACTAAATCAATCTAATTGTAGAGGGCTGACCTATTCTCAGCCGAGTAGAATTTGCAGTAATTCACTCATCACCGTAGGAACCATGGATACCTCACTATTTGATACAGTCTTTCGTGACGAGCAGGGCGAAATTGTCATTGCTCAGCCCCCTAATCTTCCCCTCTCTATCTGGATTGGCGCTAGCTTGCTTGAGTTTGTCTTCTCGGAAGGTCCTATCCATGAAACCCTAGAAATCGTTGCCTTTGCTTCTATCATCATTTGGTCGCTCCAAGAGTTACTGGATGGTGTCAATTATTTCCGGCGCGGATTGGGCTTTTTTGTGCTGGTTAGTATACTGACGTCCAAGATTTTATCTGTAGCAACTTGAGGGGCTAACCCTGCTCCTTACTGCTCTGCAGAGGATAAGAATTAGGGTCGCTTCAGGCTAGTGGAATGAGGTGGCTCGAACCTGCTTCGGTTTGGTTCGTTGTCCTTGAAAGTCCTGCACATTGAATAAGCTAATCAGCATTCCTGCCAGCGGGATAGACAAAAAGATGCCGACGAACCCTGCGATCCGGGCACCGACCAATAATGCTAGAAACATAACCACTGGATTCATATCAATCGACCCCTGCATGATCCGGGGCATGAGTAAATTCTCCTCAATTTGCTGGAGCACAATACAGATGATCAACACTTTGATGCTCACCCATATGCCTTGAGGTAACAAGATAACAGAGATTAATGCAATGCCGACGGTGGCCCCAATTCCAGGGATTAAATCAAACACACCCGCAATGGCGGCCAGTGCGATCGCAAACGGTACCCCCAAGATGGTGAGCACAATAAACATGGAGATCCCAAAGAAGGTTGAGAGCAGCAATCGCCCCCCGAAAAATCCTAAGAAATTGCTGCGAACGGCTGCGGTAATATCAGGGCGAGTAGCTGGAGGAAATGCCTGTAGCATAAAGGTCCAAAGTCTGCGTCCATCCAAAAGCATGAAAAAAGCAATCACTGCAATCACCACTGCGTCTACCAGATTCAGTAGCAGACCTTGAATCAAGATTAGGTTCGTTTCCAAAAGCTGCATTCCCCATCCTCTAAGCTGCCCTTCCCAGGCACTAAAATCTACGCGCAAATTCCAACGCAATAGCAGCGGCTGCAAACGTTCGGAAAGATCAATTACCGCATCAATAAGTTGGGGTGATTGTCCTACGAGCTGCTGGATTTGGTAGAAAATCACTGAACCTAAGGTGGCCACAAGTCCCCCTAACAAAAGCAGGCTAAGCACAAATACTGCGATCACTGCTATCCCTCTAGGTACAAATCGAGTCGCCCACGAGACCGGATAGTTCAGGAGAAAGGCAATAATCGCCGCAAAGATAAAAATAATTAAAACTGTTTCAAAATACGCTAATACCTGAGTCATTGCCCAGCCTAATCCTAATAGCAGGATCCATCTCACGAGTTGAGAGGTTTGTAGATTGTCCCAAAAAGCAGGGCTAGACAGCTTACTCATGCCAACACCTAAAACAAAGTAGAAATAAATAGAGACCTTAGCTCAAGCCACTACACTCGTTTCACCCGTCGGGGAAAGAGCTACAGATTTGTCAGCTTAGGTAATCACCGAAGGACGATACCAGGCGGCTACCACCATATAAAAGCCATAAGCGATCAATCCCAGTCCCACTAAACTTAGCCATAAGGGACCATAGGGTTGCTCTGCTAATTGTTGTAAAGCTTTCTCGAGTCCCCCCGCCACTTCTGATCGATACTGCACAGCAGCTTGTGTGAAGAAAGCCCCGATCAGCACAAATGCAGCACCTCGGGCAACAACCCCAAACTGGCCTAAGCGGGTGATCCAATCTTCGACTTGATGGTGCAACTCTGAGGACTCTAGATCACTCAAGTACGACTTAGTAATGGCCCCGTAAACATAAGAGCAGCCAATTCCAACAATCACCAATCCTATACATCCAACTAACCAATTCCCGAAAGGCCGATCAAGCAGTTGTCTCGCTAAGTCTTCTAGCATATCGTCAGAATCGTCAATTCCTACCACTACCGAGAAAGCTGAATAGGAGACTCCCAGATAGCTACAGCCGCTCATGGCATACCCCATTCGCTGAATTATTTTTGTGGGATCTTGGCGACGCCCAAGATTGATTGTTGCTTGCAAAAATCGTCGCAAGACATAGCCTAATAAACTAATGGCAAATAAACACAGAAATAACTTGCCGAAGGGTTTATCGACTAGCGATCGCAAGACCGAATCGGACCCAGCTGCTTTGGCATAGGGCAATATAGCTGCCCGACCTGCCAAAAAGCCAATAAAAAAGTACAAAATGCCTTTAGCCGCATATCCCAACCGCATAAATCCTGTCAACCAGGAGCGGGTAGCAGCTTGACGCAATGACCTTTGAAATTTGCGAATTGAGACACTTAGCTTCATGGATATCCAACTCTTATTTGCATTGTCTAATACCTGGTACAAGCTAAGTTCAACTCTGATTTCTACCCCTGGGAGCACAACGTTCTCAACCAGGAAGTGACCGCAAACTTCATTGATTCAAAACCCTGGGTATCTGGTCAGGACTGAGTCGTTTTATGCACAGTACTCTCAATGAGTCAGTGCTTCCCTCCTATCTCTTTGCAGACATAGATTATGCCTTTCAAGCAACTTCCAAATAGAATTCTCCAGACCCTCAACCGTATCCTTTGACGTCTTTTAGCGTGGAACTAGCGCTCTTGCCTAGCTCTTTAATAACGCTGAAACTACCATCTGTTTCTAAAACAACGGCCGCTGCGTCCTCCACTGCAGCGATCCCACTAGATCGCAAAGCAGCCAAGACCTCACCTTCGGCAACCCGCTCTTTCTTCAGCATTTTTGATCGAAGCTTACCCTGATAAAGCAGTAGAGCAGGTTCCGCCTTGATCAACTTTTGCACAATAGAAGAACGCGCAGCCATCCAAGTCATCACCGCCTGTAACGTAACTAACAGTGCAACCCCCACTAACCCCTGCGACAAGGACGTTTTACTAGATAGCATTGTGCTACCAAGAATTGTGCCAAAGGCGATGGTAACGACAAAGTCAAAAGAATTCCACTTTGATAATGTGCGCTTGCCTGAAACTCGCAGCAAAATAATGATGCCAATATAGGCAAGACTACCCACTATTAAGGTCTCAAGCAAAAAACTGAAATCATTAAACATAGCTGGGCTGGGTCATCTTGAAAATCTAGACTATTTCTTCAGATTTATTGAGCAGCAGAGGCAGCAATACTAGGATTTGTCCCCTCTGCTAACAGAGGGCGAGCCAGCGATCGCTCAGGCCGCGAGCAAGCTCAAAGCTTAACTAGATTATTGACCAGTATGGACATCAGGACTACCACTGCGGTCAATGTCTAGCTCTTCACGGCGGACAGTCTCTTTAGCGTGAACCGTTTCTTGTTCCACGACTTTGCGAACATTAATTTCTTGATGAGGCACGGTTTGTTTATGGATATTAGCTGTTTCTTCATGCACATCCATGTAAATCGTTTCGCCAGACCCAATCGTTTGATTACCAGCCGTAACCTGTGCAGGAACGCCTTTTGAAGTAATTTCAATCACAATCTTTTCTTTTTGAACAGGCACTGAGACCTCAGCCGCGCTAGTTTCTACTCGTTTGCTGATAGTAACCTCTCCTGTTTTATGGCGTTGGCGATCAGCAACGAGTCGTTCTTCGTAGAGCCGCAGATTTCGGTGATTTTGCTCGTTAGTTTGATAAAGTTCAGGTTCGCGGTCGTAGTCGTAGGAGACTGAATTAACCGGCTGGTTCATAGGCTGAGGGGAAGCAGGGGCTGCTCCTCTGACCACGCTTACAGGTGGAGCCCCTTCTACAGGCACTGACGTTTCCACGCTGGGCGTCCGATAGACGGCTCGAACTTGCTCCTCATAGTCATAGTCTACGGTCATATCTTCGTCGTAGTCTGGAAGATGCTCAGCTTGCTCTTTGCTCGTTAGACCCATTGCATAAGCTCGATGGTTGGCTTCATCTAAGCCACAGCGACCCGCTGGCAATAGCACCTTTTTGCCAAAAATCCAGAAGCCTGTGTCGATGACAAAGTACCGAACTTTCCCAGAGTCATCCAATAGAAGGGTATGGATAGCACCGATTTTTTCGTCAGTTTGACCAGCATAAACATCTAGCCCTTTAACATCATTGCCGTCAAAAAACCGATTTTTGTAGTCGGGATAGAGCTCCTCAAGCTTATAAAGCGCCATGCGATCATTTTCCAAACTTATGGTTGGAACTGATCTTATATTGGCATCATCTTCAATTCCATCTCTCTTGAGGCTGACTTAGTAGAGATATATTGATATAAAACTTCTCTCTTTTTTCTGTATAAATAGCGACAAATACGTCGAAAGGATAAGACTTGTTCTCTCTTTCGGCAGATATTCTAGGATCTTCGATTACCTAAAGTAGTGACGGAGCGGGTGAAAGCTCTAAGCGCTTGTCTTGAGTCGGGCGCGAATTACTAAATTACTATTCAATGCGTAAAGGAAATCGTCAGTTATGACGTATGCAAATCAACCTGATGCAGGAGTTCCTAACCCAGTGACTGCTCCTCCACCTGTGGTCGAGTATCATGATCGAGTTCGCTGGGGACCCATCTTTGCTGGCATTGTGATTTCGATTAGTACCCAACTTCTATTGAGTGCCTTAGGGACAGCTGTGGGAACGACTCTGGGAGCCACGGGTGCAGAAGCTGGGTCAGTTAGTATTGGCATCGGTATTTGGGCCATCATCAGCCTCCTCTTGTCTCTATTAGCTGGGGGCTGGATTATGGCTAGCACCTGTGGGCCAATGAATAAGAAAACAGCGCTGCTCAATGGTGCGATTTTGTGGGCAACAACTTTGGCCGTGAGCGCTTGGCTACTGGCTAGCGGTGTTTCAGGTACATTTGGTATTGTTGCGTCTAATGCAGGTGAAGTCCTTAATCAAGTCCAAGAATCTACTGGACTATCTACCCCTGACCCTAATGCAGTACCGGATATTACGACTAATCAAGCTCAAGATGCCGCCGCCGCCGCCGCCACAACGGGCTGGTCTTTTCTAGTTGGTTCACTATTAGGTCTTGTAGCTTCTATGATTGGAGCCTCTATCGGCGCTCGTAAACCTAGGTATCGAGTTTAGTCGAGTTAGATGGCCAAAAATTTTCATCTAACGCTTTGCCTCGAAGCTACCGATTTACGTTTCTACATCAGTCCTTACAGTATTGGAGTCCTGCAATCATGTCTTCACTCGACCCTGCGCAAGAACAGATTCTCACTGCTTTTATGACTGCCCTAGGTCAGCAAACGAAGTCTTTACCCTCAACCTTACAAGCCCAACTCCAATCCATTGGCCAAAACTTAGCAAATCGAGTCATGGAGCTGAGGGTAGTTGCAGCCAGCATTCCTAGTTTGGACAAAGCCTATCGGGAGGCCCTAGCCAGTCTACGAGCCAATGGAGAAGAAACAAAGATAGGGGCAACCTTCATTTCTTCTACAGCTCAGCACCAGAATATTCAACTCACCGACAATGCCGTTCAGATACTCACAGCACCAGATTCAGTTGAGGCAGCTCAGCACCACCTTTCTCGCAAGGCTGGTCAGATTGCATCCAAACCCTTAAAACGTTTCTTTCATAGAGGGTGAAAGAATAAAGTCCGCAATTCCAGACTTGCCTAATGCAAGCCCAGAATTTAAGCGGCTCAGTATGCCTAGCCTTGTGCTTCTTTGTTCTTAAAAAATATTTGTTCGCCAAACGAGTGACTATTATTGCAAGTCACTCATTTGGCTATAGCTCTTTGTCTTTAGATTGATTTGCGCTTATCCAATCCATTGACACAAAGTATCTCAGGACAGTTCGATTGTTTCGGTAATTAGGCTGACAAGTTTGGCTAATGGATCGACGATACGGGCTGCTTATGCTTTTGATGCATCTGATAGTCTGTAGAATATTGCCTTCTCAGGCCGCGTAACAATCACTAATGAATCACCCTGTCTGAGAACAACCTACATTGGGTCTGGTTTGTCGTAAAACGCTATAAAAAAGATATCTTGTTAATTTCTCTAAGAAAAGATAAAGTAGATACACAGCTATATATCTTCCTTAAGGGCTCCTTTCAATTGAAGAAGTTTGGAATAATAGTATCTTGCAATACTGTTGAAAACTATATTAATTTCGACAACAATAAAAAAATACTACGTTTGACTTAAAATCAAGATAAAAAATCTGCTCAATCTTTAAAAAAATCTAATTGTCATATGTTCAGTTATTCAAAAGTTTATTTTTTTCTGTGGACAACTTTGAGGTTAGGCGCAAAAAGCTATTGTATCCAGGAAACCCTGATTTCTTTTTGCCAAAATCATAATATTTTTGCCAAGAATCGCCTTTCCATAAGTCTTAATCAATGGATAACTTACTCCAATGCCAATGGTTAATCTCGATGGCAATGCCAACTTCTGTGCGCTGGATCACTGCGTGCAGAGGTTCTAAAGCGCAGGATAGGGATGTCTGGGACAAGGTTTAAAGGTTTTGAGTTGAATATACTGACATTCTGCTTATCTCTAACGCCAAATGCTGGCAGATAGTTTAAAACCCAAATCTTGAGCTTTGTTACCCACTGTCAGCCTGCACTGAGTTTTAGAGCCTAATTGCCATGAAGATGACTCTGCCTAAGCTATCTGTTCCTACTTCTAACTTATCCGCAGACAAAGTGCTCATGCCCTTGCTTCAGCCTAAGGTCTTATCAACCCCAACTAGCACGGCCAAAATGCAAACATCATTGCCCGTGCAGCAAGTTCTTAACACTTCTGTCACCGCTCTTAAATTCAACAAAGCTATACAGACTATTTCGCAGTGGGCTCACAGACATGAGAGCAGAACAGTATGCGTAGCGAACGTACACATGCTCATGGAAGCTTATTGGCATCCGAAGTTTGCACATCATTTGCAGAACGCTGACATGGTTACCCCGGATGGGATGCCCTTGGTATGGATGATGAAGTTGTTGGGTCGCAAAGAGCAAGATCGGGTTGCTGGGATGGATATCCTCCAGTCCCTTTGTCAGCAAGCATCCGAAAAGAATATCAAAGTTTTTTTTATGGGTTCCCAACCCTCCATTCTTGCTCAGATGCGTACTCGGTTGGAACAAGAATATCCAAATCTGGATATCGTTGCCATGAGGTCTTTACCTTTTCGTCCTCTATCCAATAAGGAGGATGAGGATTTGGTTGAAGAAATTCATAACTCTGGTGCTGGATTGGTCTTTGTCTCTCTAGGATGTCCTAAGCAAGAAAAATGGATGGCTGAACATCAAGGGCATGTTCAAGCCGTTATGATTGGCTTGGGTGGGGCTTTTCCCGTATATGCAGGCTTGAAAAGTTGGGCTCCTCTGTGGATTAGACAAGCTGGGCTGGAGTGGCTCTATCGCTTGGTACAGGAGCCGAAGCGATTGTTTAGCCGCTACTCCCAAACAATCCCTCCTTTCTTATTTCTAGCATTGATCCAATTACTGTCTCATTATTTTGCACCTCAAAAATTGAGGAATACTTTTAATCTCCACTAAGCTAGTTTTCTCGCGAGCTTATGGCCTTTTTGGAGCCGTATAGTAAAAAGTGCGCTTACTGTTATCACGATCTCTATAACAGCTTAAGAGGATCAACATCAACTTGAAGGCGCAGATTTCGAGGGCAACGTTTTTGGCATTCTGACAGGGGAAAAGGCCAGCTTTCTAGTATATCAAATGTAGACTGAGGGCGTTTGATCAGAATATGCCAATAATAACGTCGTGCTACCTTAAGAATATTTGCAGGGGCGGGTCCTAGGATTTCTCCCTTATAAGTATGAGATTGAAGATAGTCTTCTAGATAAATGGCGATCGCTGCCGCAGTTTCTTCAACTAAGACTTCATTAAGACCACTAATCCGCAATAAAATTAACTGATTAAAGGGCGGATAAGTCGTTTCCTGTCGGTGCTTCAGTTCGGCCGCCAAGAAGGTATCCATCGCATACTGCTGCACAGCTTGAATGACCGGATGTTCTGGCGTATAGGTTTGCAGAATAACCTGTCCGGCTTGATCCCCGCGGCCAGCCCGACCTGCAACTTGAAGCAGCGTTTGAAAGGTCCGTTCACTGGCTCGGAAGTCGGGAATATTTAATAAACTATCTGCAGCAAGAACTCCAATGAGTTGGACTTGCGGTAAATCAATTCCTTTGGTTAGCATCTGAGTCCCCACCATCAAATCTGCTTCTCCTCGGGCAAACTGATTTAAAAGTTGGCGATGGGCACCTTTGCGTCGAGTCGTATCACTATCAAACCGAATCACTCGCAAATCAGGGAATGATCGCTGCAAATCCTGCATGACCCGTTGAGTCCCACTCCCAAAAAACCGAAAATAGGAGGACTGGCAAACCGGACAAGTTTGAGGTTGAGGTTGAGTGAAGTTGCAGTAGTGGCACCGTAATAATGACTGTTGAGCATCGGGGCTGTGATGGTAGGTCAAGGACACACTGCAATGGGGACATTCGGCAACATAACCACAACTCCGACAAGAGACAAAGGTACTGTGACCTCGTCGAGGCATGAATAATAACCCCTGCTGTTGATTATGCTGCAGCGCATGTAACCGTTTTTGCAGCAGCCGACTGAACATGGAATAGTTTCGATCCGCCAATTCCAAACGCATATCTACGACTTCAATCGGCGGCATGGGTCTGGCATTAACTCTTTGGGGCAAACGCAGGTAATAGGGAGAAGGTACTGGCTGTGAACTAGTATGTTGAGAGGGCGGAGCAGTTTGTAATGCCTGCGACCAACTCTCTAGACAGGGTGTAGCAGATCCAAGAATGAGGGGACAGTTTTCGTGTTGAGCCCGCCAGCGGCCAACGGTCCGAGCATGGTAACAAGGCGTAGGCTGATCTTGTTTATAACCCGTGTCATGTTCTTCATCTAAGACAATTAAGCCTAAATTCGCAATGGGCGCAAATACGGCGGAGCGCGTCCCAATCACAATCTGAGACATCGCACTGAGCACATATCGCCAGGTATCATAGCGTTCGCCGTCGGACAAGGCACTGTGATAAACGCGAATGCGATCGCCAAATCGAGCCCGAAACCGATCCGTCAACTGTGGCGTTAAGCCAATTTCAGGTACGAGGACTAACACAGACTGTTGACGAGCCAATATGGGAGTAATGGCTTGTAAATAAACCTCGGTTTTACCAGAGCCCGTCACACCATGCAGAAGCACCTCTGCAAATCCCTGGATTTGATGAAGGGTCGAGAGCACCTCAGCTTGATCCGGTGTAAGCGTTTGGGGCTGATCGGGTCGAATTGGGCTTGTTTCTAATCGGAGCCGTTCTCTTTGAGTGATAGCGACGCAGCCTTTAGTCGCCAATTTCTTCAGAGTAGAGCTGCTAGTATGGGCCAGTCTCAGCAGATCTTGCAGCCATAGCTCACCCCCTTCCTGCTTAAGGATGGTCAAAATCTCTTGTTGACGAGTCGTCAGGTCTGGCGCTGAGAACGAGGTCAATGTGACGGCCTGTTGCTGTTTGGGTTGAGTGGGGGCTTGGGTTTGTAAGTAGCTTTCTACTAAACCTTGTTGTTGAAGCTCCCGCAACCCAATCTGGGCTTTGTTGATTTGTCGTCGCAGATATTGCCAGGTATAGTCTTGGGTTGGACTCTGTTGGAGTAGGTCCAAAATAGCTTGGGCTGAAAAACCTAAATGGGAAGGCTCCTCTAGAATTCGGGAGGAGAGCAAGCGGATTCGACGTTGCGATCGCTGCAACAAACCTGGCGGTAAGGCCACTCGGACCACAGCCATCAAAGGAGTGTGATAATAGGCGGCAACCTTTTCTAATAGCTGCCAATAGCCGGGTGGAAAGAGGTTATTGCCAACGACATCCACTACATTCAGAATTTGGGTAGACACCAACTCGCTGGGGAGATGGGACAAAAGACGAATTGCGATCGCTCCCATCTGTTGGGAACCAAATGGAACACTGAGAATATCTCCGGGTTGGATCCTGAGATCAGACGGAATACGGTAGGTAAATAACTTTTCAGTCCCTGGGCAATCAACGAGGACTTCAACCAAGGGCTCAGTACGCAGAGAATTTGTAGCAGCAACAGTGTTGGGTGTCGACATATCAGCACACCCTGGAGATTACTATTTTTGGGCCAGGGTCCAATAAAATGTAGCACCTTGGTTCACCACAGCATCAAACCAAATTTGGCCGCCATGACAGTGAATAATGCGTTGAACCGTAGACAAGCCAATGCCGCTGCCAGAAAATGATTCAGAACTAGATAATCGTTGAAATGGCAAAAAGATACGCTCTGCCTGACTCATATCAAACCCAGGTCCATTATCCCGGATAAAATAGATGGGTTGATTGGGGGCTACTGTTTCAGCCGCATTCGGGGGGTGTCGACTAATATCTGTGAGGGTGGTTTTGCCAAATTCAATTTGGGCATGATCCAGGGCACTCGTATATTTCCAAGCATTTCCTAACAAATTTTCTAGAGCTACCCAAAGGAGATGGGTATCCCCTTCAACATGAACATGAGTAGGAATCAAAAATTTAACATTGCGTTCAGGTTCTTGCTGTAACAATTGGCGAGCAATGGTTTGCACCGTAGAACTTAAATTGACCGTTTGCGGCTGAATGGGATTGCGACCAATATTAGACAACTGTAACAAGCCCTCTAATAAGGTGGCCATATGCCGGGTATACTCTTGAATCGTACCCAAATATTTTTGCAACTTGGGATCTTGATCGCCCATATAGGCTGTCAGCAGCGCACAGCCTGTTTTGATCCCAGTCAACGGATTTCTAAGATCATGAGAGACCGTATAATTAAAAGCTTCTAACTCAGTATTGGCAGCTTCCAATTCTAAAGACCGTTTGCGCAGGGCTTTATTGACTCGTTCTAATTCGATTGTCTTTTGCTTCAGCGCTAACTCATTTTGTTGACGCTCAATTGAATAGCGAATCGCATGTACCAAGGACCCAGGCGTAACCTGTCCCTTCACCAAGAAATCTTGAGCCCCCTGTTGGACAGCTTTCATGGCAACGGTTTCGTCATCTAGACCTGTAAACACCACAATGGGTAATGTGGCAGCATGAACTAGAACTTTTTCTAGGGTTTGCAGACCATGACTATCGGGCAAAGATAGATCTAGGAGAATGACATGAAAGTCTTTTTGTTGGAGAACTTCCAGAGCATTCTCTAATGTGTCGACGTGGGTAAGCCGATATTGCCTGGGATCATCGCTGCGACTCACCCCTAACATCCCTTGAATTAGAAAAGCATCACCAGGATTATCCTCCACTAATAAAACATGGATATTCGCCGCTTCTGTGGGTGAAGTAGCAGCCAAATTCTCTTCGGAGTCATTGGCTGGGGTGGACTTGGGTTGGGATGACTTGGCCATTACGGTCTTAGTACGGATAGGAGAACCTGGGCAGCAGAGACAAACAGAAGCAGCAAAATGTTAGATATTTTCTTGCCATCGAAGCCAGAAATCATGGATATCTTGAGCTTTACCAGCAAATTCGTCAAAACTACTAGGCTTAGTGACATAATAATCTGCTTTGAGCCGATAGCTTTCTTCAATATCTTCTGGGGCATTGGAAGTTGACAATACAATTACAGGAATATGTTGCAATTTTGGGTCTGATTTGATATCCAAAAGCACCTCTCTTCCATTTTTAATCGGCAGATTCAAATCCAGCAAAATGAGTTGAGGGAAGGGGGCTTGTTGATACCCATGCACCTGTCGCAAAAACTCCGTCGCAGCTTCACCGTTATCGACGCGGTGTAATGTATAGCTCAGAGAACATTCTTCCAGCATACGATTGAGTAAAAACACATCACCAGGATTATCTTCAACAAGAAGTATGTCAACAGGGGTGATATCCATCAAAGATCTATGAGAAATGAAAGCGTGGAGACATATATTCTCCTGAGAATCATCTTGAATTCGAACTAAACGTATAGGTTTTTGTGTAAGAGCCTGGCCATTCTGGGGTTATAGCTTTAGCATACCCAGTCGGACCCTGGGAAGGGCAACTATTTCCCAGTTATACCTCAGGAATCAGTCGAATTGGTTCACCAGCTTGATCCGCTCCCACTGCTACAGCTAGTAGAATTCAAGACTCAAATAGCGGTTGCCATCAGAGACGGCCTGAGCAAAAGGCTATCAGGATAGAGGGAAGTGCTTATCCTGTTCATCACGCAGACGATCACATAGACGGTTAGGCGGCAGCTCAACATCATCATAGGTTAAGACTTCATCCTTCAGAATATCTCGCTTCAAACGACACCCTTGCGCCAAACCCATGGGCAACAGTCGCTTCGACTGAACAATATCGGCATTTTCGCACTGCCCGTAGGTCATGTAATACCCTATACCATCGATCGTTTCACCAGCTTTTAAGTCAATTTTTGCTGAGGCGACCACATCCACCATAGGTTTGCCCAAAGGAGCAATTACCGTATCGTTAAACAATGCTACTCGGGCAATAGAGAGAGGCATCTCAAAATGACAGATGTGGTAGGGCGTATAAAAACAATATAGTGGCCCCTCTCCCCGCTTATAGTACTCAAGGTAATGTTTGTGCTTTGGATCATCATTAGTGGCATATATAAATACGCCTGCAGGGGGTTGTGCACCAACAACATAATCAACGATGCCGCCTAGTTCCTGGAGCTGATCTACATCATATAAGTGGGTCATTTCATCAACATGACCCCGGAAGTCATAGCCAAACATTCCTCGCTGAGCCACCTTCATGCCTGTAGCATTTGCTACAGTTGCCTGCTCATAGGACATCTTGGTGCCATCAGCAAAGCTTGCTACCATATAAGCCGCTTGCTTCCAACGCTCAGCAAAGCCCTGTTGAGTAGTAGGATTACGGTATCGGTCTTGCAGCCCTTTAATATTTCCGCAGAGTAGAGGGGTAAAGCCAATGCTTTTTACATAGCGATAGAGGTTCATTTCTAGTCCCGGCTGATCGCCATCACAGTTGGAGATGATGACCCCAGCTTTATCCGCATACACCTTAAGTATGGGGCCAACAGTACCCTCCAACTCTGCATTCATGAGGATGATATGTTTGTGATGGGCGATGGCATCTGTTACCACACAGGCACCAAATTCAATAGCTCCTGTTGCTTCAATCAGCACATCAATATTTTCAGCTCTGCACAATAGAAAAGGATCTTCCGTAATAGCAGGCTTACCCTGGGTGATCGCATCTTCTAGATCATTGACTGTTGTGACTGTTCTAACCGAATCAATATCTGCTTCTAGATAAGCACGCTTGGCATTTTCGAGTTGTCGGCTGGAGATAGCAACCAAATCAATGCCTGGAGCTGAGTTAATAATTTGGTTGGCAATTCCCCGTCCCATAAAACCAGGGCCAATCATCCCAACTCGAACTGGGTTGTTTGCCTCTGCACGAGCTTTAAGCGCTGAATCAACAATAATCATGTCAAACTTCCTACCGACAGGTTGAAATTGTCTAATAAGGGCCAGGCAGCATCTTTATCTGAGATGTTTGTCACAGGGAGGGGCCAGTTAATATTCAATTTTGGATCGTTATGTCGCAATCCTTGTTCACAGTCCGGTGTATAAAATTCGCTAACTTGATAAACTACTTCAGTGTTATCTATCAAAGTCTGATAGCCATGAGCAAACATCTCAGGCACATAGAGGGCCCGATGATTTTCTGCAGTTAGCTCAACACTAATATGCTTGAGATAGGTGGGTGACTCAAGATTCAAGTCTACGATCGCACCAAAAATTGCTCCTTGAGTACAGCGAATGAGTTTTGTTTCAGTAACGGGTGAAATTTGGTAGTGCATTCCCCGAAGTGTACCCTGTTTGTAATTAAATGAGAGATTGCATTGGAGATAATTATCCTGCAAGCCTAAGCATTTGAACTCTCTAGTAGAGAAAGTAGTCGCTAAGCTACTTCGATCACCTTGTTGCAGCTCTAAGTCAATCAGATAAACACCCTGAATAGCAGTTTCCATAAAAATCATGGCTACTTTATAGACAAGATCTAAGCTTGAATCAAAATAATGGTACCTAAAGACATCTAGTAGTTTTGATAGCGATCAATTTGCAGTTCGGTTAGCTGACGCATGTTATCTCCTTTGAGATAGCTACGATACCACTCAACAATCCAATTGAGGGTAGTCGCTAAGTCCAGCTTAGGAGACCATTTCAAGCGAGCTTTGGCTTTGGAGCAGTCTAGTTTTAAGTATGTTGCCTCATGAAGATTGACTTGGGTATCTAATTCCCATCGGGCTCCATCTCCCCACATTTGCGTCAAATGCTCAACAATCCAAGACACGGATTGGACGTCCTCATCATTAGGGCCAAAGTTCCATCCCTCTGCAAACACAGAGCCAGACTCCCAGAGATTTTCCGCTAACGCTAAGTAACCATTTAAAGGTTCTAGCACATGCTGCCAAGGACGAATGGAATGAGGACTTCGAATCAAAACCGACTCTCCTGCCATAATGGCACGGATGATATCTGGGATGAGGCGATCGTGGGCCCAGTCCCCGCCCCCAATAACATTTCCAGCCCTAGCACTAGCCAAGCCAACACCATGCTCAGCATAGGTTTCTGAAGAAAAGTAAGAATTTCGATATGCCGCTGCTACCAATTCAGCACACCCTTTGCTACTGGAATAGGGATCATGTCCACCCATAGCCTCAACTTCTCGATAGCCCCAGACCCATTCGCGATTTTCGTAGCACTTATCACTAGTGACATTTACAACCGCTCGAATACTGGGGAATTGTCTGACGGCCTCCAACACATGGACTGTGCCCATCACATTGGTAGAGAAAGTTTCTACCGGATGCTGATAAGAGTATCGAACCAGCGGTTGAGCTGCCATATGAACAATAATTTCAGGCTTATAGCGGTTAATTGTGGTTTGGAGCAGCTTTCTATCTCGAATATCTCCCTCAACTGAAACCATGCTATCTGCAACAGCAGCCACCTCAAATAAACTAGGAGTGGTTGGTGGTTTCAAAGCATATCCAATAACGTTGGCCCCCATCTGCTGCAACCAAAGGGACAGCCAACTGCCTTTGAATCCTGTGTGACCAGTGACTAAAACTCGTTTTTCTCGCCAAAATTTTGGATTCATTGCTGCTTTTATTAGCTGTAAATTTTGATGGCAGTCTGGAGCTTACTGAAATGCCAACTCATCCAACATCCTCACAACACTGAATCAATGCAGTGAATAACAGCAAAGACTGGGACATTAGGATTTCAGAACGTTACCATACTTTCCAGGGAGCAGTACCACTTTGCCAAAGTTGTTCTAGATAAGTTTTATCTCGTAAGGTGTCCATGGGTTGCCAGAAACCATCATGTTTATAAGCCGATAACTGATCAATATGGGCTAATTTCTGAAGTGGCTCGCTTTCCCATGTTGTAGAGTCATCTGAAATAAAATCAATTGCCTCCGGCTGAAGAACAAAAAAACCGCCATTCACCCAAGCACCATCTCCGCTTGGTTTCTCATGAAATTGAGTAATTTTGGTCTGTTCTTTGGTGAGGGAGATGGCACCAAATCGACCAGGGGGCTGAGTAGCAGTCAATGTTGCTAGCGTGCCTTGTGTTTTATGAAAATCAATCAAATTAGAAATGTTGACACTGCTAACCCCATCCCCATACGTAAAACAAAATGTGTCGTCATCAAGATATTCGCGGACCCTTTTGAGACGACCTCCAGTCATAGTCTTTTCACCTGTATCTACTAAGGTGACACGCCAAGGTTCCGCTGAACCTGAGTGAAAATTCATTTTATTATGACGCATATCAAAGGTGACATTTGACATGCGCAAAAAATAGTTAGCAAAATACTCTTTGATGACATACCCTTTGTAGCCACAACAGACAATAAACTCATTAATATTATGAGCAGAGTAAAGTTTCATAATATGCCACAGTATTGGCTGCCCGCCAATCTCTACCATTGGCTTGGGCCTAACCGAAGTTTCTTCGCTGAGCCTGGTTCCCAGTCCACCCGCTAATATCACTACTTTCATTATCAACTATCCATTAATAAAATTGGCAATATAAATAACTACAATCCCTGAAAACTATACCAAATCCTCACAAACCTTAAAGACATGGATTATATAGGGTCTATATACCAATAGAAAAACTCAAATAGTAGCCATGCTTTTCATGAAATCAAAATGCTTTTGAAAATTGTACATCACATTGACAACCCTCTATTTATAATTTCAACAATAATAATATCTGCATAAAGATATAGTTATTTATGGTTTTATCAGATAATTTTTCTTTGCCATATAGATAATTTTTTCAGTCACTAAAGATGCAACTGTTGACGATGGATATAGATTATCTCAATGGTCTGATGAGTCATCTTTTCAAAAACAAACGATAGATGCTCTGGTCGTAACATATTTCCATCGTTGTAGCAACAGCCAATGGACTGCAGTTGAATATTGGGTTCGGATTGAACTAAGTTGAGCTCAAATAGTCGATCGCGCAAGTTCACCACTTTCCGCTTCCCAGATTTGGTGGTCTGCTCAAACATAATCTCTGAAGTTGCCATGATTTGATCAATCCAAGCTTGCCACTGCCCAGCTGCTACGGGCTCAGCATTTGCTAACGCTACTGTAATTAAATATTCTGCTTTATGGACAGCTTGAGTGGCGGAAGGCGCTTTTAGATCAATAGTCTCAACTTTGTAAATAGGAATGCCAGCCGGTAAGTAAGCTGATAGGGTTTGCTCAAAGTCTGTTGCTGCCATGGCTCGGGTGAGTTCAAAATCGACAATTTCCCCCGAACTAGTAGCTCCCAGCATCAGCGCATTGGCAGGTGCAATCCGAGGACTAGGATGGAAACCACCGGTAAAGGCGATGGGAATTTGGGCTCGTCGCACGACGCGATCAAACAATCGCAATAAATCAAGATGACTCACCAAGGCCATATCTCCTTGCTTGCCAAACCAGACTCGTAGACGTTGAACCCGGTCTTGATTAGGAACAAAGTTGCCTTGGAAAGCAGGAATGGGTTGAGGTGGAATGATGACGTTATGACCGAAATCAATACTACAGACCCCACAGTGAGAACACCCTGCGAAGGAACAATCAGGAACCGTTGCTGCTTCTAGAGCACGATTTAGATCCTCTTTGAGCCATTGTTTATCAATACCCGTATCCAGATGATCCCAGGGTAGAGGGGCTGCTAGCAGAGTCTCAGATTGAAGATCGGTGGATGGCGAATGTGGATCGAAGAAAGTCCATTCGCCTTGTTCAATTTGGCGATATTTCCACGTGAGGTTAGCTTCTGCGATCGCAGCTGTCCATGCGCCAAATGCCTGCTCCAAATTCTCCCACCAGGAATCCATGCCAGCGCCGAGTTGCCATGCTCGTCGTACCACCGGGGCAAGGCGGCGGTCACCACGACCGACGAAATCTTCCATCGCGGAGATGCGGACATCCGTAAAGTTCACTTTCACCCCTTTCAGGTGTCGAAACTCTGCCCGCAGTAGATCTTGTTTACGCTGAAATTCTGAGGTCGAGACTGAATGCCATTGAAATGGAGTATGGGGTTTGGGCGTGAAATTGGAAATAGTGACATTGAAATTGAGGCGACGTTTGCCTGAAGTTTGGCATTCTCGACGCAGCCAGCGAATTGTCTCAGCAATCCCTAATACATCCGTGTCTGTTTCTCCGGGTAGACCAATCATAAAGTAGAGCTTGACCTTGCCCCAGCCTTGTTCATGGGCAGTTTTGATACCTCTCAGCAATTCTGCATTGGTTAAGCCTTTATTGATGATATCTCGCATCCGTTGAGTGCCCGCTTCTGGGGCAAAGGTAAGGCCCGTTTTGCGAGTGCCACCAATGATATTGGCAATGTCTTCATCGAAGCGGTCTACCCGTTGACTAGGTAGAGACAGGGATACATTTTCGTCTTTGAGACGATTTTTGATCTCCATACCCACTGCTGGCAGGGCCAAATAATCGGAACAACTCAGGGACAACAAAGAAAACTCGTTATATCCAGTCTCCCGCATCCCCGTTTCAATAGCTTCTACAACCTCTTCTGGTTCTACATCTCGAGCAGGACGGGTCAACATTCCGGGCTGGCAAAATCGACAGCCCCGAGTACAGCCACGCCGGACTTCAATGGTGAGACGATCATGCACCGTCTGCACGTAGGGAACCAATCCGACTGAATAGGCGGGCATGGGATCAGCTACCCGCCGTAAGATCCGTTGCGGTACATCAGAACGGTTGGGATGAACTGAACCATCAGCAGCCATATCATAAAATTGAGGGACGTATACCCCTGGAACTTGGGCTAAATCCAGTAGTAAGTCCTGGCGACTCAATCTTGCAGTTTTACCTTCCTCTAGAATGAGACCGATTTCGGGCAAGAGTTCTTCGCCATCTCCTAAGGCAATAAAATCGAAGAAATCAGCATAGGGTTCGGGATTAGAGGTGGCTGTTTGGCCCCCGGCAAAAATGAGGGGATAGAGGGTGTCCCTGGCATTCTCTCCTCCTGTTTGCTGACGCTCTTGCCAGGTTAAAGGAATCTGCGCCAGATCCAACATTTCTAAAATGTTGGTGGCACCCAGTTCATAGCTGAGGCTGAAGCCTAAAATGTCATAGTCTGTTAGGGATCGCTTGGTTTCCACGGCAAACAGAGGGGTGTTTGTTTGGCGAAGCTTTGTCGCTAAATCAGAAGCGGGAAGATAGGCGCGATCGCACAACTGTCTCGGTTGGGCATTCAAAATGTTGTAGAGAATAATATGCCCAAGGTTGGAGGCTCCAACTTCGTAAACTTCCGGGTAGGTTAATACCCAACGCACCGCAGCAGACTCCCAATCTTTGTGTACCGCTCCTAGCTCGTTACCCAAATAACGAGCTGGTTTCATGATTTCAGGAGTAATCAACGATTCAATGGCGACAGGCACAAGCAATCTTTAACCTAAATGATTTGATGTTATTCGTTCAAATCTACCAGAAATTTTCAGAGTGCTCTGCCCATATCTGAACGGTTAAGGGAGTATGCAAAGAAGCATCTCCACCAGAAAATAACGATTCAACCTCAGTCTGCTGCTGGATATAGTGTTGTAGATGCTCTTCCAAAAGCATTGAAGCTAGGCCAGTTGACCGCAAGCCTTCAGTATTTCGGCATCATCCCTATGGCCGCTCTTGATTACCAGAGATAGGAGGCTCTGGCTTGGAAAATACTTTCCATTCTTGAATGTCTTGCGAGGCAAGAATCGTTTCCGCGTTTTGGATATCCTGTTTTGTGCCTTCGATCAGAAGAAGGTAGTTGCCCTGAGCGACATAGTCGTTGTACATAGCGGCATCTTTGTGGGGAATTCTCATCTTTGTCAGGGCACCGACCAGTCCGCCCATAGCAACTCCGACAATACCCGATGCAATACTGGTCATCAATGTCGTTGCTGTTGCCCCAGCGAGCATAACTGGCCCTAGCCCTGGAATCGCTATCGTGCCGATGCCGACCAGTAGTCCCGAAAAGGCTCCTACGGTGCCTCCAGTAACAGCACCTTTTTGGACAGGACTCTTGATTTGCGACTGAACTTCAACGTTCTGACGGACATCCCCTTCCAACTTTGAATCTTGAGCAATCACAGACACTTGTTTCATCAAGAACTTGTGATCCTTCAAGTTCTGAAGTGCCTGCTCTGTGTCAGAGCGTTTGGCCAGCACACCGATCGCTTGTCGATAGTCTGGTGTATTCATGTTTGTACTCATGATTGGGTCCTTTGCAACTGAAATAGGGGTCAACGACTTGCTGTTGAAATATGTCTGAGCTGGATGGACGATAATGCTCGGAGCTGACGAGAATTGAAGTTTTTTGTCTAATACACACATCCTTGATCTTGACCTGATGAAGCAAGCCCAATTCTAGTTCTTTTTGGATAGATAACCATGGCACAAATGCAGCTCCCAAACCTGATTGAACAGCATTTTTGATCGCTTCCAGAGAACTAAAGCCCATTTCTATCTGTAATCTGTCTATCTCAATTTTGCCGTTGACTAGTCTTGGGTCGATCACTTGATGAATTCGATATTGGGCATCCGAAACGACAAACTTCAGCTTATAAAGTTCCTGAGGTTTAATGCTCTTGCGTCTACCATAGGGATGAGAAGGAGGCAATACCAAAACGATTTCATCGTCTGATTCAGATGTTACGCAAGTCGACTCTAGAAACTCAGCGGGAATTTCACCTTCAACGAGGGCAATGTCTATTTCACCTTCGGCAACCCTTTGGCAAATTTGTGGCGTGGATTTGATGAGAAGTTGCACTGGCACCAATGGATGGAGCTGTCGATAGCGACCAATCAAACTGGGCAATAAGTAGACACCTAAAGTGGGGCTCGCCCCAATCACCAAGTTGCCTGTTTCCAGATGTTTGTGTCCAACTAAAGCCCGTTGAGCCTCTAGACAAAGGCCGAGAATGCGACGACTGTAACTAAGTAAAATCTCACCAGCACTCGTCATTTGAATTTTCTGGCTCGATCGATGAAATAGCGTCACCCCTAAATTTTGCTCTAGATGATGAATTCTCTGACTCGCTGTGGGTTGTGAGATAAAGAGCTGATCCGCTGCTTTGGTAAAGTTTCCTTGTTCAGCGATCGCTTGCATCAGCTGCAGTTGACTCAAGGTAAAGGGCAATTCAAATCGAACTCTGTTGTCATCTTGAGTGGGTTCAGACAAATTAGTCGTCAGCATTGTTATCCCTGGCCATGGACATTCCCCATCTAGGAACCTTCACATTTTTAATCAACAGAGAGTTCAGATTAGGACTAAGCACCTTTACTTTGTTAAGGAACTGTTACAATATTCAATCACGCCCATGAATTCGTCAATACCCTATCTATAGAGGGTTCTGACTACCCTAGTAAGCAATACTTATCAGTCATTCAATGTTTGTAGTTGATCTAAGCCAATAGATAAATTTGAATTCATCTTTCACACTGGGCTGAAGTGCGAGTCTAGAGAGACATAACCAACGATGCCCTGATTATTGGTGCTCTCAATGTTATCAACGACTAGGCGATTGACTACCTAGAAATTTTCGATGCCTCAGTCAAATCCCTGTAGAATCGGAGGCTTAGCAAATATACTGGAAGTGGGTTGAGTCTCCATTGAGTTGCTATTTTTATGTAGAATTACGAAAGTTTTATCAATTGCAATTGGATGACATCAAAGCCAGGCAACCTTCACCGAGTATCTACAGGTATTAGCTCCTTAGATAAAATCTTGCGAGGTGGACTTTTGCCAGGTGAATTATACGTAGTAAATGGTTTGCCAGGCACAGGGAAGACCACATTGGCTTTGCATTTTCTGAAAGCAGGTGTTGAGGCAGGAGAAAAAGTACTTTGTCTGGCCTTTTCACAGCGAGTGGAAAGCCTTAAGAAAACCGCACAGTCAGTCGGCATCGATATCTCTGCCGTGATATTTCGAGATTCAAGTACTGCCAAAGCATTGCAAGATCTTACCGTTCGTCAAACAATATTCGATACGTCTGAAATCGAGCTACCTCGAACAGTGCAAGCGTTTACTGAAATCATCGAGGCTGAGCAGCCTCAGCGAGTAGTGTTTGATGACATTTCCTATCTAAGAATGTTGTCAAACGATTCATTAATCTACCGTCAGTATCTGTTTGTATTGCGCGACTATATTGCAGATCGCTCAATCACAGTCATACTGACAGATACCCAAGAACTAGCTCCTGGTAATTGTGAACTCATTGCCATGGCCCATGGCGTGATTAGTCTTTCAGTAGAGACAACTAAGCATGGTAGCGACCATCGCTATTTACAGATCTCTAAAATTCGTGGCAGTGACTACGATCAGGGAAAGCACGACATGGAGATCAACGATTTAGGAGTTCAGGTCTATTGCTCCCATCGAGCCTTGCCTGTGATACCTAGTTCACTACCGCCTGAAGATATTGAGCTTGAACTCATACACAGTGGTTTGCCTGCCCTTGATCGGCTCATAGGCGACGGATTGCTTAGGGGGACGACCTGTCTGCTCATCGGTCCGTCTGGAACCGGAAAAACATCCTTGGCAACCACGTTCGCGCATAATTTTGCTTGGCACAAAGGCAAAGTTGGTCTTTTCTTATTTGATGAACTTGCTGACACATTTGTCCAACGCTCTGCTGGACTGGGAATGGATGTCAGACAGTTGATTAAGCAAGACCGAATTCGTCTGCATGAGCTAAGTTTTGGCAGCATAACACCCGGTAAATTTGCCCATCTCATTGAGCAAGATGTGGAAAACTGGGGAGCCGAAATTGTCATTATTGACACACTGACTGGCTACTTGAACTCTATGCCTAGCGACACACGATTGATTGCGCAAATGCATGAATTGATGATGCGTTTGAATCGGCGAGGAGTTCTGACCTTTTTAGTATTGGCCCAGCATGGAGTTGTAGGTCCAGGCTTAGAGGTGCCCGTTGATATTAGTTATCTTGCCGATACGGTGTTACTACTGCGCCATTTTGAGGCAGAAGGGATATTGCGGCAGGCCGTTAGCGTTTATAAAAAGCGTTACGGCTCCCATGAGAGAAGAATTCGAGAACTTAAGCTTGAGCCCGGAGGTATTCAGATCGGCTCACCGTTGAGCGAATTCACCGGAATTTTATTAGGGACTCCGCACTATACCGGAGAGAATAGGGATTTAATTACCGAAGATGATTAGCAATGTAGTACCCGTTTCTAATGATGCCCTTAGTCATGTGGTGCTCTCTACATACAACAAGCAGAATTCAGCGGTATTGCGGGAGGTATTGGAGGCACGGGCTTTGGTGTGCGTAGATGTACCTACTGTGGAAGCGGTCGTCGATGCTATTGCTACCGAAGCAGCTTTGGTCGTCATGACGGAAGAGATTTTAGCAGATACTCAAACCGCAAGATTGTTGAGTGAATGCTTGAACGCTCAGCCTGATTGGTCTGATATTCCGCTCATTATTTTGCTTAAGGACTGTCGACGCTTTGCTGATTGTTTGTCGCTATTGAGCAATACATCACATCACCGCAGTGTTCTGCTTTTGGAGTTACCTCTAAAACGACAAGTATTCATGGCTATGGTCCGCTCCTGCTTACAAAACCGACAGCGACAATATGCCCTGAGAGATACTCTGCATCAATTACAGCAAAGTAACCAAGCACTAGAGAACTTTAGCTATACAGCAGCCCACGAGTTGCGTAATCCGTTGGGAGCAATCACTGTCAGCTTCGATTTGCTAGCGCGAGCGGCTTTAGCAGAAGATAAACAGCGGCAGCTGATTGAGGTGGGTTTGCGGACAGCGAAAAATATGAATCAAATCTTAGAAGCGCTGCTGAACTATAGCAAAGTCCAGGTTGAGGCTGGAAATTTTGCGCCTGTTGATATGAAGGAGGTGGTCAGGGTATCGGTAGAAGGATTGCAGACTTTGGTACAGAAGAGGCGAGCCGAAGTGAAATGGTCAGATCTACCAATCGTTTATGGCAGTCGTCAACTGCTTATACAGCTTGTCAGTAATCTAGTGAAGAATGCAGTCATACACAATGATGCTGAGGTACCAACAGTAACTATCTCAGCAGAGAGCAAACCATCCATCAGGGGACAACTCTCTCGATCACTGTTTTCGGTAAGTGACAACGGTCCAGGAATTAACCCCAGGGTTCAAGAGGAAATCTTTTCGATGTTTAATCGGGCAGGCAAGAGTCAAGCAGAGGGTAGCGGCATCGGACTGGCTTTGTGTCGCCGAGTAGTTGAGATGCACCACGGAGAAATTGGTGTCCGCTCGCAATTGGAGAAAGGAAGTGAATTCTATTTTGATTTAGAGAAAGTCGATCCTAGAGAGATTAACCCTCTGCTGTGAATTGATGTCGGGAGGGTTTGCCTAAATCCAAGAGTTGCCCTCCAAAAATACTCGGCAACCGAACAATCAAGAGACGGTTAGTACGGAAAGGTAATATTTAATATTTCGTTACAATTGCAGTAAAGAGCGATTTTCACCATTGATTTTGCGATCGGTGTTGCTCTTATAGCGATCAGGAGTTTATTAATGAACGGTAATTTTAGGCTAGGCAGCCTATTTGGCATTCCATTCTATCTCAATGCATCATGGTTTCTTGTGTTTCTGCTCGTCACCTGGACCTATGGCCAAGGTCTCGCGACTCAGTTTCCAAGCTTTACAGGAATTGGGCCTTGGGCTCTGGGACTTGGGACAGCGATTCTACTCTTTGGTTCAGTCCTAGCGCATGAACTAGGCCATAGCCTGGTAGCAATGCAGCAAGGAATTGAGGTTAAGTCAATTACGCTGTTTCTGTTCGGAGGACTCGCTAACCTTGAGGAAGAATCGAAAACACCAACAGGGGCGTTTGCCATTGCGATCGCAGGTCCCGCTGTCAGCCTCTTACTTTGGGCACTATTATCTTATTCGGGCAGGACGCTACCCATTAGTGGTCCCATTGATGCTGTCGTCGGGTTGCTCGCTACGATCAATCTGTATCTAGCGCTATTCAACATGATTCCTGGCTTGCCGTTGGATGGTGGCAATGTCCTCAAGGCAGCCGTATGGAAGGTGACAGGCAATCGTTATCGTGGTGTAAGAATTGCAGCCCGGGCCGGACAGGTTGTGGGGGGGATTGCTATCGCATCTGGCATCTTCGTAGCTAGTGTCTGGAATGCTTTGATCGGTTGGTTCCTATTCCAAAATGCAGGACAGGCCTTCCAGTCTGCCAAAATGCAGGAGCAGCTTAGCCAATATACAGCAGCGGATGTCGTTCCCGCAGGCTACCTTGTCATTGGTCTCAACGATTCGCTACGCCACCTCGCTAATCAAGCTATTCCATATCAAGGCAAAGTCTCAAGATTTCTCGTCATTGATGAGCTAGGGCAGTTAGTGGGTTCAGTGAATTTAGAAGATCTAAATACAGTGCCCACCCTGCAATGGCCTCAAGTTCCAGTCAAAGAAATTCTGCAACCAACAGTACTGCCTCAAGTGGTTCAGGCTAACCAGTCATTGCTTGATATTGTGACGCTACTAGATAAGGAGAAACTACAAACACTAGCGGTCGTCAGAGAAAGTGGTGTTCTTGTCGGTCTGCTCGAAAAAGCAGCGGTACGCCGCCTTCTACAACAAAACGATGTTGCGGCCGTATAAAGCATGACATCCTCACAACACAGACTGAATCACTTCAGTCCATATCTCCACCTATATTGATACAGTCAGTGCAGTAGGTTAATCGAGCAGTTCAACTATGGCTAATGCAACTCCAACTCCCGTTATTGTGACGGGTGCCGCTGGCAAAATGGGACGGGAGGTCATCAAAGCAGTTGCCCAGGCAGACGATTTGAAACTATATGCTGCCGTTGACCGCAATCCAGAAGTCTTTAGCCTAGATGCTGGAGAACTCGTAGGCATTGAGGCATTAGATATTGCCCTAACCCATGAATTGGAATCTACCTTAGCTGCTGCTGCTCAGGAAAAGCAGCCTTGTGTGATGGTGGACTTTACACATCCGAGTGCTGTCTATAGCAATATTCGGTCTGCCATTGCTTATGGCATTTACCCAGTGATTGGAACCACAGGACTCAGCGATGAACAGATGGAAGATCTAGCCAAGTTTACTGAAAAAGCCAGTATGGGTTGCCTCATTATCCCCAATTTTTCTATCGGTATGGTGCTCCTGCAACAAGCAGCCGTCCAAGCCTCTCAATATTTTGATCATGTAGAAATTATTGAGCTGCACCATAATCAAAAAGCAGATGCCCCCAGCGGCACAGCGGTCAAAACAGCACAGTTACTAGGTGAGTTAGGAAAAACCTACAATCCAGTAGTTGTTGAAGAGAAAGAGCATTTGCCAGGGGCTAGAGGTAGTCTGGCTAATGAGAACATTCGCGTTCATAGTGTGCGGTTACCCGGTTTGATCGCCCATCAAGAAGTGTTATTTGGTGCCCCTGGGCAGCTTTATACTCTTCGGCACGATACTAGCGATCGCGCTTGCTATATGCCAGGTGTTCTCCTCTCTATCCGCAAAGTCACAGGTTTACAAACTTTGATCTATGGATTAGAGAAAATTTTGTAGAATCCTATTCACAGTTGAATCTTCCCTAGCTCGCTCAATAGACTCAACGCTTTGACAATTATGAACTTAAGAAAATGTCAGCACATGGATTCGTCAGTACCCCAATAGTCTACGTAGACAAGCTTTGAGTAGAACTTTTTCTGAATTTGTCCCACTATCGTCAACTCATTTGGACCAATAGGGAAGAGTATGTGAGTATAGTTAAAGACAACTTAACTGTTCTTAAAATATTCAATTTACATTATGTCAGCAGCAATTCAGTTTATTCGGGGCGTTGATGAGCAAGTCGTTCCAGATGTGCGGTTAACACGGGCTAAAGATGGCAGCACGAGCCGTGCAATTTTTTACTTCGAGAATCCCGACATTGTCCAAGAAGGCAAACTGGATGTAATGGGCATGTACTTATTGGATGAAGAAGGTGAGTTGACCACCCTTGATGTCAATGCAAAATTCATAAATGGCAAACCCCATTCTATTGAAGCCAATTACGACATGAAATCGGAGACAGAGTGGGATCGATTTATGCGTTTCATGAACCGTTATGCAGAAGCCAATGGCCTAGGCTTTTCCAAGACATAGAAAATTGGAGTCTTCTATAGAACCCATTTGAGATCTTAAGAACTAGCCGCAAGTCTTTTAAGCATAAGCCTGACGAAGCACAAGTCCATTTG